>JAESFU010000128.1_pt1 | contig 117026 bp, 123 predicted proteins | sample 9269461 | NCBI WGS metagenome assembly JAESFU01 (sample SAMN14502556, study PRJNA617107) | algae metagenome | isolation source: Stenomitos rutilans HA7619-LM2 and co-occurring heterotrophs from cave walls | place: USA: Waikapalae cave, Hawaii | collected 2009-07-28
GAACCGTTCGCACAACCTGTCCACCGGGGGCAGCTTGTCGCCGTCTTTGAGCCCGTCGGCCTCGATCAGCCGCATGAGGTCGAGCTTCACCCGATCGGTCAGGTGTAGGATGGTGGACATTCATGCACTTTCAGAGACTTGGCCTGGATCTTCTAGAAGATTTGGGCGGGCTAACAAGCCGAAATCCGTCGCGCTTTGCCGACCAAAGTCGCTCTCGCTTGCCCCTCCACAAAATCTATCATACTACCCGGAAGAAATCATAATACTAGGGGAGGCCTCGTATGTATGTCGGTACTCAGCTGGGCGGCGACCAGTACGCCAAGGTCGGCGATCGCTATCTGAAGCAGCTCGCGCAGCTCGGCGTGAAGCATGTCTGCATCGATGCGCCTGGCGACCCTTGGCAGTGGGACCGCGACCAGTTGATGCGCCATGCCGAGCATGTCGACAGCCTCGGCCTGATCCTCGACATGGTGCAACTGCCGCTGCCTTCGGGCGGCATCGAGCGCAACCACACCGCCCCGGGCATCGTGCTCGGCCGGCCGGGCGAACGCGACCGCGAGATCGACGGCATCTGCAGGATCATCGAGGCCCTGTCCGAGGCCGGCATCGGCGCCGCCAAGTACAATTTCAACGTGCTCGGCATTCCGCGCACTACATCCGAAACCGGCCGCGGCGGCCAGAAGCTTTCCACCTGGCGCGCCGACCAGGCGACCGATGGCGAGACGCTCACCATTGCCGGCAAGGTGTCGGCCGACGAGTTCTGGGAGCGCATCGACTATTTCCTCGCGCGAGTCGTCCCCGTGGCGACCGCAAGCAAGGTGCGCCTCGCCTGCCACCCGCACGACCCCATGACCCCGCCCGGCTATCGCGGCTTTGAAACCCGCGTACTGTCGAGCGCCGAGGGGCTGATGAAATTCGTGCAGATGCACGAAAGCCCCTATCACGGGCTCAATTTCTGCCAGGGCACGGTGGCCGAGGGGCTCGAAGATCCGCGCGCCGAGATCGGCGAGATCATCCGCTGGTTCGGCAAGCGCAAGAAGATCTTCAACGTCCATTTCCGCAACATCAAGGGCGGCCGCTACTCCTTCACCGAGGAGTTCCCCGACAATGGCGACATGGACATGCCCGCAGCGCTGAAGATCTACCACGAGGTCGGCTATGACGGGATGATCATGCCCGACCACGTCCCCCACATCGACGCCGATAACTCGATGGAAACGGCGTTCGCCTTCTGCTTCGGGTATATCATCGCGCTGTTCCAGGCCAATGGCTGGGACCCTTATGGCGCGGGGATTTCGGGCGGGGCGCGGTAGGAGGCGGGCGCTCGCCTCTTCGACGGATGTCATCCCTGCGAAGGCAGGGATCCATCTATCCGCTGGTGCGGGCTTAAGGTTGGACCCCTGCCTTCGCAGGGGTGACAGCCAGCGGTTGCAGGCGCATCGCGCGTATCAAGCATGCGCAGCGATCAGCTTCTCCAGCGTCGCGCGTTCGTTCGCATCGAGCTCGGTCAGCGGAGCGCGGACCGGGCCGGCGCCGTGGCCGACGAGGTCGGCTCCGGCCTTGATCATCGACACCGCAAAGCCCTTCTTGCGGTCGCGCAACTCGATGAGCGGGATGTAGAAGCTCTTCATCAGCCCGTCGATCGTCGCCTGGTCGCGCTGGCGCACGGCCTTGTAGAAGCGCAGGGCAAGCTCGGGCACGAAGTTGAACACGGCCGAGGAATAGGTGGTGACGCCCATTTCGAGATAGGGCTGGGCGAACACCTCAGCCGTCGGCAGCCCGCCGATATGGACCACGCGGTCGCCCAGCCGGTAGCTGACCTTCTGCATCAGCTGCAGGTCGCCGATCCCGTCCTTGTAGCCGATGAAGTTGGGGCAGGCCTCGGCCAGCTGCTCGAGCGCTGCCGGCGAGAGCCGCGTGTTGTCGCGTGCGTAGTAGATGACGCCGATGCCCACAGCATTGCAGATCGCCTTCATATGGGCGACGACGCCAGCCTCCTCGGCCACCATCAGGTAGTGCGGCAGCACCAGGATCCCCGCCGCGCCCGCCTTTTCGGCGCGTTTGGCGAGATCGACGGCCATGCGCGTACCATAGCCGACGCCGGCCAGCACCGGCACATCGGCCGCGCTGTTGTCGACGGCGGTGCGGATCACCGCGTCGTACTCGTCATAGCCGATCGAAAAGAACTCGCCTGTGCCGCCCGCCGCGAACAGCCCGGCTGCGCCGTAGGACGAGAGCCACTGCAGGCGCTTGGCATAGCCCTTGGCGTCGAACTCGCCGTCCGCGCCGAAATCGGTGACCGGAAATGACAGTAGCCCCGAGCCGATCTTGGCCTTGATCTCGTCGAATGTCACCGCCGCCTCCCAATGATTAGTATGATAACTTTCGACTATCACCGGCCGTCCGGTCGTGTCAACGCGGGGCAGGACCGGCTCTATGGGGGTGCCGTGCACAAGCAGTATGATTCATCGTTGACACGCACGGCATACCCCGACACAGTGAGGTACGTTCGGCACAAGAAATTAGCCGACGAACCGGGCAACGAACCGGAAGGGAGGGGCGACGTGCAGCATTTGGCTTGTGGCCGCCCGGGCCTGTCCGGAGCCGGCGTCAGCAACCCGGTCGGGCATCGCCCGAGCGCCGAACCAGCAATCATCGCAGTTATAGCAGCCTGCCCGACGTGGGAGGATATGTCGCTGCAGTGACGGACGTCTCGTATGGAGGCCGGACCGATGGGCTGAGGGGCCCCAGGTCCGGTGCGAGCAAGCCAATTGAGGAGGAACTGACTATGGAAAAGAACAAACTCAGCCGCCGCGAAATTCTTCGTGGCTCGGCGGCTGTCGGTGCCGGTGCTGTCATCGGCGCCAGCGCGCTTCCGGCCTTTGCGCAGGATGCACCCAAGCCCGATGAAGCCCTGCCCGTCGGTGCATCCGACAAGCTGACCGTCATTCATCGTACCGAGTATTTCGAAGCCGCCCAGACCGCCTTCCGCGACACCGTCCAGGCGTTCGCGGATAGCAAGGGCGTCCAGCTCGATATCTCGACGACCAATCCCGAGTCGTTTGGCGACTTCCTGGGCAAGATGACGGCGGCCGTGAAGGCCGGCAATCCGCCGGATTTCGCCTACACCTCGAACGTCTCGATTTCCCAGCTTCACCTGCTTGATCTCGTCGAGGACGTGACCGACATCGTCGACCAGGCCGTGGCCATGTACGGCGACATCATGCCGGGCCTGAACGCCGCCAAGACCGCCCAGTTCGACGGCCGCTGGAAGGCCATCCCGCTGATCGGCACCACCACCGGCTATTACGCCCGTGGCGATAAGCTCGCGGAGAAGGGCATCGACCCGGCCTCGCTGAAGACCATTGTCGATCGCCGCGAAGCCGCGCTCGCGATTTCGGGCCCGGATTTCTACGGCTGGGGCTTCACCCCCAACCAGTCCGGTGACGGCTTCGGCTTCCTGATCGCCGTGGTGCAGGCCTTCGGTGGCCACTTCACGGACGAGGCGGGCACGGTGGTGACCTTCGACTCGCCCGAGACCGTGGCCGCGTTCGAATTCCTGCGCGAAACCTACGACCGCAACGGCAAGTATGCCGCCATGCTGCCGCCGGGTATCGAGAGCTGGAACGACACCGGCAACAACGAGGCTTACCTCGCCGGCCAGATCGGCTTCACCCAGAACGCCTTCTCGATCTATGCGCAGTCAAAGCGTGACAACAATCCGGTCTACCCCAACACCCTGCTGCTGCAGGCGCCGACGGCGATCAACGGCGACAGCCGTGACGGCGGCAACGTTGGCGGCTGGATGACCATCTTCAAGGGTGCGCCGAACGCGGCGCTCGCCAAGGAGCTGGCACTCAACCTGCTGGATCCGGCGAACTTTTCGAAGATCGCCTCGCTCGGCAGCGTGCTGTTCACGCCGGCTTACCAGAACCTCTGGACCCCGGAGCTGCTGGCAGCCGAGCCGAACCTGGCGACCATCAAGCAGGCGGTGGACGTGACCAACCCGTTCCTGGGCCAGTCCTGGCCGGCGAACCCGAATGCCGGCGTCGACGCCATCCGCGCCCAGGGCGTGCTGGAACAATCGGTCGGCAACACGATCTCCGGCCGCATGTCGCCCGCCGATGCCGTCAAGGACGCGCATCAGAAGATGCGGGACCTGTTCGAGGAAGGCGGGATTCCGCAGCCGTAAGGGCTGTTCCCGCGCCACTTGCGGAAGGGCGGCCCTGCTGCCCTTCCGCCATCCCGCGCCGGATGAGGTTGTCACACTGTGACGCCCGGCCGCGCCAACTCCTGCACCCAGAGGCTTCGGGTGCTTCAGCTGGAAGGAGGCTTGACCATGGACAAGCGCATCACTCTCGACATGCCCATCGGCGGCGCCGATACCGCCGCTCGTCCCCGGTTCAAGCTCAAGAACATCCTCGGCCGCGACTGGCGCATCGCCTATCTGTTCGTGCTGCCGATGGTCCTGCTGATGGCTGGACTGATCTTCTGGCCCTTCATCAGCGCCATCCTGATGTCGACCACGACGTTCAACTTCCTCACCGGCGACACCAACAGCGTTGGTCTCAGGAATTATGAGCGCCTCTACACCAATTCCGACTACCTGCTGAGCCTCAGCAACACGATCAATTTCACCTTCTGGTCGTTGTCGATCAAGTTCGTCACCGGCATGACCATCGCGATGATCCTGCATTCGCGGCTGCCGTGGCGGAACCTGCTTTCGGCCATCATGCTCCTGCCCTGGATCGTGCCCGAGATCGTGACGGCGCTCGCCTGGAAGAGCATCTACGACCCGCTGTTCGGCGGCCTCAACCCGATCCTCCAGGGCATGGGCCTGATCGACAAGCCGCTCGGCTGGCTGTCGGATTCCAACCTTGCGCTGGGCAGCGTCATCGCGGTGAACGTCTGGAAGGGCATCCCCTTCTTCACCCTGCTGCTGCTTGCCGGCCTCAAGGCCATCGACACCGAACTCTATGAGAGTGCCGAGGTCGATGGCGCCAATGCCGTGCAGCGCTTCCGCTACATCACGCTGCCGGGCATGCGCTACGTCATCCTCGTGGTGCTGCTGCTGAGCTTCATTTCCACTTTCAATCAGTTCGGCCTGATCTTCCTGATGACCGGCGGTGGCCCGAGCGGCGCGACCCGCCTCTACTCGATCCTCGCCTACGAAAAGGCGATCGGCTCGCTGCAATATGGTCCGGGTTCGGCCATCGCGCTGTCGGTGGCGCCGCTGATGGCTTTCCTCATCTACCTGCTGGCCAAGTACATGCGCCACGACGAGCGCTCCGCCGGCGTCGAGAAGAAGCGCTTCAACCTCGGCATCGGCAAGTTCTTCGGTGGGCTGTTCAGCCTTGTCCTCGACGTCTTCTTCTGGCCGTTCGACATGCTGAACCGCGGCCTCGAAAAGCTGGGCCAGGCCCTGCGCCGCCGGATGACCGGCTCCACCGAGAAGCCGGTGTTCAAGCCCGAGGGGCGCGAGCGGATCGGCATCGGCATCCGCATCCTGATCCTGCTGCCGATCATGGCTTTCGTGCTGTTCCCCTTCTACTGGGTGTTCATCACGTCGTTCAAAACCACGGCGCAGATCAGCCAGCGCCAGTCGATCTTCTGGCCCAATCCGCCGACCGTGACCCAGTACCAGTCGCTGATCTTCGACTCGCCGTTCCTGATCTGGCTGGGCAATTCCGTGCTCGTCGCGGCGCTCTCGACCATCATCTCCGTGGCGATTGCCGCGCTCGCCGCCTATGCGCTGACGCGCCTCAAATTCCTCGGCGCGGGGCTGCTGACGACGGCGATCCTGATCACCTATCTCTTGCCAGGCACGCTGATCTTCATCCCGCTCTACCAGACGCTGAGCGACCTGGGGCTGATCAACAGCTACGGCGCGCTGCTGACGACCTATCCGACCTTCCTCGTTCCCTTCGCCACCTGGGTGCTGATCGGCTACTTCCGCTCTATCCCGGTGGAGCTCGAGGAAGCGGCGATGATCGACGGGGCGAGTCGGCTGTACGCTTTCGTGCGCATCACCTTGCCGCTCGCGGCGCCGGCGCTGCTCTCGGTCGCGCTCTTCGCCTTCACCAATGCGTGGAACGAGTTCCTCTTCGCCTTCGTGTTCATCACCTCGGAATCGCTGCGCACGCTGCCGATCGGCCTCCAGTCCATGGTGGTCGGCGACATCCTGCCCTGGGGCGAGCTGATGGCGGCCTCGCTGCTGACGGCCATCCCAGTCGCGATCCTCTACATGTACGCGCAGCGCTTCCTCGTCGGCGGCCTCACGGTCGGTGCCGTGAAGGGGTGATGGCAGCATGACTGCAACACCAGTCGTCACCGGCATGCGCGTCGTGCCGGTGGCTGGGCGCGACTCCATGCTGCTCAACCTGAGCGGCGCGCACGGGCCCTTCTTCACCCGCAATATCGTGGTGCTGACCGACAGCGCCGGCCGTACTGGCCTCGGCGAAGTGCCCGGTGGCGAGGCGATCACCAAGACGCTCGAGGACGCCAGCGAGCTCGTCGTCGGGGCCGAGATCGGCGCGTATCGCACCACCTTGCGTCGTGTCGGCGAGACGTTTGCCGGCCGCGACAGCGGCGGTCGCGGTGCCCAGACCTTCGACCTGCGCGTCACCGTGCACGCCGTCGCCGCGCTCGAATGTGCGCTGCTCGACCTGATGGGCCAGTTCCTCGACGTGCCGATGGCGGAGCTCCTCGCCGACGGACAGGTGCGTGAAACCGTGCCCATGCTCGGCTATCTCTTCTATGTCGGCGACAAGTCCCCGACCGATCTGGGCTACCGAAACGCCGGGGGCGACGACTGGCTCGGCGTCCGCGACCGGACGGCGCTCGATGCCGCGAGCATCGTCCGTCAGGCGGAGGCGGCCGAAGCGCGTTACGGCTTCAAGGACTTCAAGCTCAAGGGCGGCGTGCTGCGCGGCATGGAGGAGGCCGAGGCCATCGTTGCGCTGGCCGGTCGGTTCCCGGAAGCGCGCATCACGCTCGATCCCAACGGCGGCTGGTCGCTGGCGGAAGCTATTGATATTGCAAGATATTTGAAGCCGCATCTGGCCTATGCCGAGGATCCGTGCGGGGCGGAGCAGGGTTTTTCCGGCCGCGAAGTGCTGGCCGAGTTCCGCCGGGCCACCGGCATCAGGACGGCCACCAACATGATCGCCACCGACTGGCGTCAGCTCGGCCATACGATCGTGCTCGGCAGCGTCGATATCCCGCTCGCCGACCCGCATTTCTGGACCCCGCGCGGCTCGATTGACGTGGCAAAGCTCTGTGCCCGCTGGGGCCTGACCTGGGGCAGCCACTCCAACAACCATTTCGATATCTCGCTCGCCATGTTCACCCAGGTCGGCGCCGCCGCGCCCGGGGAGATCACCGCGCTCGACACCCACTGGATCTGGCAGGACGGCCAGCACCTGACGCTGGACCCACCGAGGATAGTCGGTGGCGAAGTGGCGTTGCCGGAGCGGCCGGGGCTCGGGGTGGAGCTCGATGAAGCGGCGCTGGCCGCAGCGCACGAACTCTATCGCAAGCTTCCCGCGGGAAGCCGCAACGACGCGGTGGCGATGCAGTACCTGATCCCGGGCTGGACCTTCGATCCGAAGCGGCCGGCGCTGGTGCGGTAGCGGGTAAATTGAACGGCGCTGCCCCGGTTCGTTCAGTTTGAGCGGTCTTCAATGCTGGTTGCCCCAATTCGTCGCTGCGAAGGCAAGTGTCGCATGTGAGGAGGCGAAGGGGGACAACTCGGCCAAAGTGCCGGGTTTGTTGGGGTTGTTGGGCGCCTCCTGTCCGCCCGGTGGCGGGGCATGTGACTACCTGCGGGCGGAAAAGGTCAGGAGGGCATACCTGTCTTGGATGCAGTCCTGACCCGATCATTAACGCGATATGAATGGGGTTTTTGACGCGAGAAGGCGGCCGGCAGGCCTAGGTCCCCGTCACGGAGAGCTCCAGGCCGCTTTCATGGTGATCGACGAAGAGTCGAGTTCCATCGGTGAACTCAATGCCGAGTTCTCCGGGACGGTGACGCCAGACGGTTTTCACCGTCTTGTCGCGAAGTATGTCGATGAGCCGTGCCGCTTCTTCGCTCAGTTCGGTTTTCGTTGTGGCGACCGGCGGCATTCAGCACCCTCATGTCTGGGGGCCGGCGCACCGTGGGAGCGCCGGCCAGAAGTCCTACTCGAACCAGGTCGTGCCTGGATACTGGTACTGCTTGGCGACCGTCTCGTTGAGCTCGAGGCCGATGCCCGGTTTGTCACTCACCTTGATGTAGCCGTACTGGGGCGGAGCCACATGCACAGGATGTCACCCCTGCGGAGGCAGGGGGCCATGTCGACGCCAGCGTTGGCCGAGAGATGGATCCCTGCCTTCGCAGGGATGACAATCGGGTGTGGAGCAACATCCCCCACACCCGCCAGCTTCACTCGAACCAGGTCGTGCCTGGATACTGGTACTGCTTGGCGACCGTCTCGTTGAGCTCGAGGCCGATGCCGGGCTTGTCGGAGACCTTGATGTAGCCGTTCTGGATGATGTTGCCGCCATCCGTGGTGGTGCTCCAGTAGTCCATGCGGTTGAACCAGTGGAACTCGAGGATCAGGAAGTTCGGCACGGTGGCGCAGACATGCGCCGAGGCCATCGTGCCGATCGGCGACGATACGTTGTGCGGCGCGAACGGGATGGAATAGAGGTCGGCCATTTCCGCGATCTTGCGGCACTCGCTGAGGCCACCGCATTTCGGGATGTCCGGCATGATGATGTCGAGCGCCTGCTGCTCGAACACTTTTCGGAAGCCGTGGCGCAGATAGAGGTTCTCGCCGCCGCAGATCGGGACGCTGGTCGAGCGCGTGATCTCGGCCATCACGTCGACATTCTCGGGCGGGATCGGCTCTTCGAGCCACATCAGCTGCAGGTGCTCGAGGTCTTTCGCGAGGCGGATGGCGCTGTGCTTGTCGAGCCTCGTGTGGAGGTCGCAGGCGACGTCGACATCCTTGCCGGCGGCCGTGACCACCATCTCGGCCAGCTGCACCATGCGGTCATGCTCCCACTTGTTGGGAGTCATGTTGAAGGTGTCCTTCTCGTACCAGCCGGTCTCGGCCCCGGTATGGCCATAGGCGCGGATATCGAGATCGACCTTGAGTGCGGTGTAGCCGGCTTCCAGCACCTCATCGACCACGGCCTGCACTTCGGCCATGTTCATGCCGGGGCTGACTTCGCAGTCGCAATAGACGCGGATCTTGTCGCGGAACTTGCCGCCCATCAGCTCGTAGACCGGCACCTTCAGCGCCTTGCCCTTGAGGTCCCAGAGGGCGATTTCGATGCCGGTCAGCGCCGTGATCAGCGCGCCGGCAAAGCCGCCTTCGAACACGAGGCTGCGGCGCGTCTCCTCGAAGATCGCATCGATCGCGAACGGGTCGCGGCCGATCAGCTTTTCCTCGAGCTCCTTGATGATGGCGATCGCCTGGTAGCCGCCATGGACGCATTCGCCGATCCCGGTGACGCCGGCATCGGTCGTGATCTTCACCCACAAATGCATGCAATGGCCGGTCGATGCGGCCGTCTTCACAGACGTGATCTTCACGTTCGAAATCCCCTCACGAAGGGCCTCCTCCAGGCCCGAGGGGAGCGTATCGGCATGACGCACGTACGTCGAGGCGTGCAAAGGTCGAAGGGGATGGTGGCCCCACCGCTGCCTCGCTCGCCGGTTGTCCTCCCTGCGAAGGCAGGGATCCATGTTTCAGCTGGTGCGGGCGGGGAGTTGGACCCCTGCCTTCGCAGGGGTGACAGCTGGAGGAGGGGGTGAAGGCGTGCAAGGGGCGCGGCAACTGGCGCCGGGCGGCTACGCGAAGCGCTACCGCCAGCCCAGCCCCGGTGCGACGTGCTTCAGGATGCTCTCGATCACGTGCGCATTGTAGGCGACGCCGAGCTGGTTCGGCACGGTGAGCAGCAGCGTATCGGCTGCCTTGATCGCCTCGTCTTCGCTGAGCTGCTTGATCAGCTCGTCGGGTTCGGCGGCGTAGGAGCGGCCGAACACCGCCTGCTTGCCGGGCTCGATGTAGCCAAAGTGGTCCTGGCTCTGGTCGCCGCCGAAATAGGCGCGGTCCATGTCGTTGACGAGCGCGAAGATCGAGCGGCTGACCGAGACGCGCGGCGTGCGCGTATGGCCGGCTTCCTTCCAGGCCTGCCGGAAAGCCTCGATCTGTTCGGCCTGCTGGATGTGGAAGGGCTTGTCGCTCTCGGCCATCACGAGGGTCGAGCTCTGAAGGTTCACGCCGAGCTTGCCGGCCCACTGGGCGGTGGGTGTCGTCGCCGCGCCCCACCAGATGCGGTCGCGCAGACCCTCGGAATAGGGCTCGAGCCGGAGGAGGCCCGGCGGGTTGGGGAACATCGGCCGTGGATTGGGCTGGGCAAAGCCCTTGCCCTGGATCACGTCGAGGAACACTTCGGTGTGGCCGCGCGCCATGTCGGCATCGGTCTGGCCCTCGGCCGGCACGTACCCGAAATACTTGTAGCCCTCGATCACCTGCTCGGGCGAACCGCGCGAAATGCCGAGCTGCAACCGGCCGCCGGCGATCAGGTCGGCGGCACCGGCATCCTCGGCCATGTAGAGCGGGTTCTCGTAGCGCATGTCGATAACGGCGGTACCGAGCTCGATCCTGCTGGTCTTCGCTCCTGCCGCCGCGAGCAGCGGGAAGGGCGAGCCGAGCTGGCGGGCAAAATGGTGCACGCGGAAATAGGCGCCGTCGGCGCCCAGCTCCTCGGCCGCGACCGCGAGTTCGATCGACTGCAGCAGGGTGTCGGAGGCCGAGCGCGTCTGCGAATGCGGGGACGGGTTCCAGTGCCCGAACGAAAGGAAGCCGATCTTCTTCATGGCCAACGTGTCCTGTGCCGTATCGTTTTGCCCTACTTGCGCAAGCGGGCATGCTACTTCAAGCAGGCACAAGCGTGATCCTGATGGAGTGATGCGATGAAGGTCGGAGTGATGGGAACCGGCATGGTCGGCTCGGCTGTCGGCGGCAAGCTGGTGGCGCTGGGGCACGACGTCGTGTTCGGATCGCGCAAGCCGGCCGGCAAGTCGGCCGCGGCGCCGGTCAGGAGCTATGCCGAGGCGGCCGCGCACGGCGAGTGGATCGTCAACGCGCTGCATGGCGAGAGCGCCGTCGGCATCCTTTCGGGCTGCGATATCGGCGGCAAGATTCTGATCGATATCGCCAACTATGACACCGCCGTGGACCAGCCGATCGAGACGACGCTCGGCGAAACGATCCAGGCCGCATTCCCGACGGTACGGCTGGTGAAGACGCTGAACTATGTCAGCGCCCGCCTGATGGTCGATCCGGCCTCGCTAGGTGACCACACCCTGATGATGTCTGGCAATGATCGAGGCGCGAAGGCAGAGGTAGCGGAACTGATGCGCAGCTTCGGCTGGACCGACATCATCGACCTGGGCGACTTGAGCGAAGCCCGCGCCACCGAGCAGCTGATCCCGCTCTGGATGGCGCTCGAGCGCAGCCTCGGCCACCCGGACTTTCAGTTGAAGGTGGTGCGGAAGTAGCCACCGGCGGCTCGTCATGCCCGGGCTTGACCCGGGCACCCATACGCCAGTGAAGTCGGCATGCTGGTGCCACAAGTCACCGCCGCATGGGCCAGCGGATCAAGTCCGCGGGTGACGACTGATGGAGTGGTGGAACTCGGTCGCCACCTAGCGGAACAAACTCGCCCGTCCCGGATCAAAGCTCAGATGAACCCGCTCGCCCGGGTTCACGGCGGTTCGGCCGGGGAGGGCGGCGCAGATCTCGGTGCCACCGCCGCATTCGACGGTGATGATCGTCTCGGTGCCGACCCGCTCGACGAGGCCGGCCGTGCCGGTGAAATGCGCGTCGGTCTCGGCGACGACGAACAGGTCGTGCGGGCGGACGCCGAGCGTCACCGGCTCGCCCGGCTGCCAGTCGCCGCTGGCGGGGATCACCACGTTGCCATGCGGATGGGCGACTTTCACGCCGGTGCTGTCGCTGGCGAGGACGGCGGAATTGACGAAGTTCATGCGCGGCGAGCCGATGAAGCCGGCGACGAACCGGTTGGCGGGGCGCTCGTAGAGATCGAGCGGCGAGCCGACCTGCTGCACCACGCCGCCGTTCATCACGACGATCCGGTCGGCGAGCGTCATCGCCTCGGTCTGGTCGTGCGTGACGTAGATCATGGTGGCGCCGAGTTCGCGATGGAGTTTTGCGAGCTCCATGCGCATGTCGACACGCAGGGCTGCGTCGAGGTTGGAGAGGGGTTCGTCGAAGAGGAAGACTTTCGGCTGCCGCACGATGGCGCGGCCGATGGCGACGCGCTGGCGCTGGCCGCCGGAGAGCTGGCCGGGCTTGCGCTGCAGCAGCTCCTCGATGTGCAGGGTTTTCGCGGCAGCGTGGACGCGCTCGGCGATCTCGGCTTTCGGGCGGCGCTCGATGCGGAGGCCGAAGGCCATGTTCTCGAACACCGTCTTGTGCGGGTAGAGCGCGTAGGACTGGAACACCATGGCGATGCCGCGCCGCGACGGTTCGACCTCGTTGACCACCTGCCCATCGATGGCGATCTCGCCGCCGGTGACCTGGTCGAGCCCGGCGATCATGCGGAGAAGCGTGGACTTGCCGCAGCCGGAGGGGCCGACGAAGACGACGAACTCGCCCTTCGCGATCTCGAGATCGACTGTACGGATGACTTCGAGGGACTCGAAGTTCTTCTTCACGTTGCGCAGCGACAGGGCGGCCATTCTAACCCCTTCTCAGGTGCCTGCAGCCAAACTGGGTCCCCGCTTTCGCGGGGATGACACCGAGTGTGAAGCTGCATTCAGAGCAAGCCATGGTCAATGATAGGCGGGCAGCAGGTTGCCGTGGCGCTCGATCAGCTGGTCGCAGAGCGCCCAGATCTCGTCGAGCGACAGCTCGGCCGCCGTGTGCGGATCGAGCATGGCGGCGTGGTAGATCGCCTCGCGCTTGCCGGTGATCGCCGCCTCGACCGTCTGGCGCTGGACGTTGATCGAGAGCTGCATGATCGAGGCGAGATGCGAGGGGATCGTGCCGACCTTGGTCGGCTGGATGCCGTTGCGATCAACGAGGCAGGGCACTTCCACCACCGCGTCCTGCGGCAGGTTGGCGATCAGCCCGTTGTTCGGCACGTTGCCGTAGATCAGGCCTTTCTCGCCGGTGACCACCGAGCGGATGATGCCGGCGGCATACTCGTTGGACTGCTCGACCTCGATCGGCGCATCGCCTTCCAGCTCCTTGCGCAACTGGTGCCATTCGGCGATCTGGTCCTGGCAGCGATAGAGGTACTCGCCCAGCCGCAGGTTGTACTTGTCGAGCAGGTCCTGCCGTCCGCGCTTCAGGAACCACGAATTGTACTCGGAGAAGTGCACGCTGGATTCCGTGACGAAATGCCCGACCCGGCGCAGCATCTCGAAGCGGACGCGATCGTCGTCGGGGATGGGGCCGTGCTCGGCAATCGCCTTGAGGCGCGGATAGAGGTCCTCGCGGCTGCCATCGGCCAGCACCTTTTCGAACTTCAGGTAGAAGGCGACGTGGTTGATGCCGGCGCAGAGATAGTTGAGGTCACTCGGCTTTTCGCCCAGCAGTTCCGCCAGCTGGTGCGAGGTTTCCTGCACCGAGTGGCAGAGGCCCACGGTACGGATATGCGGGAACTGGTCCTTGATAGCCCAGCAGTTGATCGCCATCGGGTTGACGTACTGCAGCAGCAGCGCGTCTGGGCAGAGCTCCTCCATGTCGCGGCAGATGTCGAACAGCACGGGGATGGTGCGGAGCCCGCGGAACACGCCGCCGATGCCGAGCGTATCGCCGATGGTCTGGTTGAGCCCAAAACTGTCGGGCACCTCGAAATCGGTGACGGTCGCCGGCTTGTAGCCGCCAACCTGCATCATCAGGATGACGAAATCGGCGCCCTTGAGCATGGCGCGGCGGTTGCTGGAGGCTTCGACGCGGAGGTTCGAAATGCCCAGCGCCTCGCCGATGCGGTTGGCGACGACCACCGAGGTCTTGAGCCGCTCGTCGTCGATATCGTGCAGCGCGATGGTCACGTCCTGCAGCGCCGGATTGGAAAGCACGTCGCCGATGATCGACTGCGCGAACACCGTGCTGCCGGCGCCGATGAGGGTGATTTTAGGCATAGTCTGTCCTCCACCACGAAAGTGATGTTGCTTGGAATGGGCCGGCCACGCCGGCATTTCAGGTTGGCTGGGTTACTTGAGGCCCGAGGTGGCGATCCCCTGGATGAATTGCTTCTGGGCAAAGAAGAAGGCGACGACGACGGGCGCGATCGAGATGACGACAGCCGCCATCATCACCGCCCATTGCGCCCGGTAGAGCCGCTGGAACAGCGACAGCCCGACCGGCAGCGTCGTCGTCTCGAGATTGGACGGCAGGTAGATCATGGCCGAGAACAGGTCGTTCCACGAACTCATGAAGGCAAAGATCGCGAGCGCCGAGAGCGCCGGTTTGGCGAGCGGCAGGTAGATATCCCAGTAGACCCGGAACAGGCTCGCGCCATCGAGCCGCGCTGCCTCGAGCAGGTCGGTCGGGATCGTGAGGAAATACTGGCGCAGCAGAAACACGCCGAACGCGCCACCGAGGAACCCCGGCAGCCAGAGCGGCAGGTCGGTGCCGTAGAGGCCGATGGTGCGGAAGATCACGAACTGCGGGATCACCGTCATCTGGTAGGGCACCATCAGCGTCGCGAGGAGCAGCAGGAAGAGGAAGTCGCGGCCCCTGAACTTCACCACGGCGAAGACGAAGGCGCCCATCGAGCAGGTGATCAGCTGCCCGACCGTCGAGAGCGCCGCGATGCGGAACGAGTTCCACAGCAGCGTCTGGAATTCCATGCGGTCCCAGGCGGTGAAGAAGTTCTCGAAGGTGATGGTCTGCGGGATGAAGTCGCGGGTGAACTGGTCGGCCGGCGGCTTCAGCGCGGTCGACACCATCCACAGGAACGGCGCCATCATCAGGATGCCGCCAAGGATCAGCACCACGTAGGTGAGGATGTTGGCCGGCAGGTGCCGGCGCAGCGCGGCGGCGGTCAGCGGAATGGCCGGGGTGGTCGAGATCGCGCTCAATGGTGCCCCCAGCGCTTCTGCAGCTGCGAATAGACCAGCGTCAGGATCATCACGATGGCCGTCAGCACCACGGCCTGCGCGGTGGCATTGCCCATGCGGAAGAAGTTGAAGCCCTCGCGGTAGATGTTGAACACCATGGTCGGCACGGTGGAGTTGCCGTTGCCGGTCTGGGTCAGGATGTAGACGTAGTCGAACGCCTGGAAGGCGTAGATCGTCGACAGCACCGTCTGGAAGAAGATCGAAGGCAGGAGCAGCGGCACGGTGATTTCGAAGAACTGCTTCAGCGGCTTGGCGCCTTCGATCGAGGCGGCCTCGTAAAGGTCGCGCGGAATGGCCTGCAGCCCGGCGAGGAAGATGATCATCCCCTGTCCGATGGCGCCCCAGACGTTGACGACGACGACCGAATAGAGCGCGAGGTCGGAGCCGAGCCAGTGCTGCGGCTCGCCGCCGAAGAAGCTGATCACGGCGTTCAGGACGCCCCGGTCCTTGGAGTAGATCCAGGTCCAGACGAGGCCGACGGCGGTGGGCGAGGTGATGACCGGCAGGAAGTAGATCAGCCGGAAGAAGCTCTTGCCGCGAATGCCGCGGTTGAGCAGCACGGCAACGACCAGCGAGATGGCGACGGTCGCCGGCACGTAGATGGCGGAAAAGATCGTGGTGTTCGAAAGCGCGCGCAGGAAATTGCGGTTTTCCGGCAGCGCCCTGTAATTGTCGAACCCGACCCATTCGGGCGTTGTCAGCAGATCCCAGGCAAAGAAGCTGAGCCCGATGGTGGCTGCGATCGAGCCGAGGGCGCCGAGCGCGAGGCCGAGCATGGTCGGCGTCAGCAGCAGCGCGACCCAGAGCCGCTCGCCTCCCCTTGCTGTGATGCCGCCTTGCGCCATTTGCTTGCCCGAGCGTTGGAGGACGGGCGCCGAAGCGCCCGCCCCACTATGCCTTACTGGTTGGCCGCGAGCACGTCGTCGGCAGCCGGCGGGATGTCGGCCAGAGCGTCGTCGATGCTCTTGTCGCCGGCCCAGACGAGCGCCAGCTCCTCGCCGACAATGCCCGACCACTCCTCGTAGCCCTTGAAGCTCGGCTTGGTGCGCGCATAGGCGAGCGCGTCGAGGAAGACCTTGTGGTTCCCCTTGGCCGCCTGCTCGAGATAGACCGGGCTCGTCGCCACGGCTTCCAGCACCGGAATGGCAAAGCCCAGTTCGGTGAGCTTGGACTGGCCGGCTTCGCTGATCACGAACTTCACGAACTGCCAGGCTTCGTCCGGATGCTCGGTGGTCGAGCTGATGACGATGCCGGCGCTGTTGACCAGCGTGGCGCGGCCGGCCGGACCGGCCGGGTAGGGCGCGACGTCCCAGTCGAACGCAAGTTCCTGGTAGGCCGGAATGACCCAGTGGCCCGAGAAGGTCATGGCAGCGACGCCGGCGAGGAACCCGTCCCAGCCATAGGACTCGAGGTCCTCTTCCTTCATGATCGAGCCGTCTTCGAGATACATGCCCGAAAGCAGCGCCCAGGCGTCCTTGGCGCCGCCCTCGGCGAGCAGCGTCTTGGTGTAGTCGTCGCTGATCGGCGCCCCGCCATAGCCGTAGACCGCTGCGGCCCAGGCCGGCTCCATGTCGAGCAACTCGGTCGAAACGCCCCACTGGTCGGTGGTGCCGTCGCCATTGGTATCGAGGGTCAGCGCCTTTGCCGCAGTGCGGAAATCCTCGAGCGTCCAGCTGTCGTCCGGGTAGGCGATCCCGGCGGCATCGAACATCGCCTTGTTGTAGTAGAGGACGATGGTCTGGAAATCGCGCGGCAGGCCGAACGTGCCGGCTTCGAGCTGGTAGGCCTTGAGCGGTCCGGGATAGACACCGTCGAGCACGCCGGCTTCGGCGTTGATGTATGGTGTCAGGTCGAGCAGCGAACCGCGGCCCTGCCAATCGGGATAGATCGGCGCATCCATGGCGAAGATGTCGGGCGCGTCGCCGCCGGCGGTGGTGATGCGCAGCTTGTCCCAGTAGGTGTTCCAGTCGGCGACCTCGACCTTCACCTTGATGTCGGGATGGGCGGCCTCGAAGTCGGAAACGATCTGTTCCCAGACCGCGAGCTCCGGCGGGTCGCCCCACATCATGTAGGTGAGTTCCGTCTGGGCGGAGGCGGGCGTGGCAAGCAGAGCCAGCCCGGCCAGTGCAGTGGTCGTCAAAAGCGTTCTCATGGCGTCCCTCTCGGATCGGCGTGTTGCGCGAACTCTCCCGAACGATGCCGCATCCCACTCTAGCTGCATCAATTCGTCACAATGGAGCGTCCACCTTATCCGGGCAGAATTCTTCCCTGTTCCGGATCGTGTTTTTCCGGAAAAGTAGCGATCTGACAGTTTGGACTTGCGAGGGAAGGAACGCGAGCGCCATGCAGCCGGCATCTGCCACCTCCATAGCGGGGCTCCCCATGTCCGATGGCGACGCGGACATCCTCAGCCATGAATTCTGCATCGAGACCCATATGGCCGATGCCATGCCGGAATCGCATTGGCACGACCATGTCGAGATGAACTACCTGTGGTCGGGCACGCTGCGCTACCTGATCAACGGGCAGCTGCTGACCCTCAATGCCGGCGATCTCTGCGTATTCTGGGCTGCCTCGCCCCATCAGGTGATTTCCGTCGAGCCCGAGCAGCGGCTGAGCTGCGTCTACGTTCCGCTCTCGATGTTCCTCGCCCTGAACCTGGCGCCGGAGTTTCGCCGCTCGCTGCTGCATGGCGGGGTATTTTTCGGACATGATGACGACGAGGCGGACCGGCACACCTTTGCGCGCTGGACGCGGGAATGGTCGGAAGTGGACGACCAGCGGCGGCAGTTGCTGGAGGAGGAGGTCGGGCTGCGGCTGAAACGGTTGTCGTGGTCGGCGACGTTCGCCGAGGGCAATCAGCGGGCGGCGGGTGCGGTGGGACAGCGCGCGGTGCGGCACACCGAAGGGATGACCAAGTTCATCCACGAGCGGCTCGACGGGCGGCTGACAGTGGCCGACGTGGTCGAGGCGTCGGGGCTGCATCCGACCAATGCGCATGCGGCATTCGCGCGGGTGCTGGGGATGACGATCGGCGAGTACATCCGGCGGCAGCGGTTGCGGCATGCGATGCGGCTGCTGGTGGACACCGATGTCGAGATTGCGCAGATCGCCTATGACTGCGGCTACAGTTCGGTGGGACGGCTCTACGATGCGTTCCAGCAGCGGCTGAAGAAGACGCCTCGCGTGTATCGGATGGAGTTCCGGGCGGCGCGGGGGTGAGGGCTGGCCGCTCTTTTTGCGGCATCGCGCGTGTGGCCACCCCCACCCACCGGCTTCGCCGGTACCCCCTCCCCACAAGGGGAGGGAAATCGGCGGACAGCCCGCACTACAACGGAGGAAGGCGTACGACCGAAGGTCCTGCCTGCCACTACTCCTAGCGGAAGGCCGGGATGACGTGGCGGCCGTAGCCGGCGATGATTTCTTCCTCGTCGCCGCTGTCGAGGTAGATGTTGAACTGGGTGACGCCGGCCGCCTCCAGTTCATGAATCTTGGCGACGTGCTCGTCGGGCTCGCCCAGCACGCAGAAGCTTTCCACCACGTCGTCGGTGATGAAATCGAGGAACGGGTTATCGGCCTGGCCGTGCTTGGAATAGTCGTAGCCGCGGCGCTTCTCGATGTAGCTGGTCAGCGACTTCGGCACCTGGCCGCTTTCGGTGCCGTACTTCTCTACGATGTCGGCCACGTGGTTGCCGACCATGGCCGGGAACCACTTCACGTGTTCGATGGCGCGCTTCTTGTCACCGAAATAGGCAGGGGCGGCGGCCATCGAGCGGAATTTCGACATGTCCTTGCCGGCAGCCTTGCCGGCATCGATGCACTGGTCGGTGAACCACTTGCAAAGGCCCGGATCGGCGATCTGCAGCACCACACCATCGGCGCTCTCGCCGGCCGTCTTCAGCGCCAGCGGGCCGTAGGCGGCGATCCAGCTCGGCATCTCGTGGCCCACGGCCCAGGGGAACTTGGCCGGCACCGGGATTTCGCCATAGGTGACTTCCTCACCGCGTACCATCGCCTTGGTCTTGGAAATGAACTCGGCGACGCGGGCCAGCGTTGCTGGCTTCTTGCCCATGACGCGCATCGAGCTGTCGCCGCGGCCCACCGCGAGGTCGAAGCGGCCGCCCGATTGCTTGCTCAGCGAGCCGAAGATCGACGCAGCGACGGACCAGTCGCGCACGTCCGGGTTGGTCACCAGCGGACCAAAGCGCATGTCCTTGGTGTGCTCCATGCACATGGCGATGGCGGCGTAGCAATCGCGCCAGAGGATGTGGGAATCGTAGAACCAGCAATAGGAAAAGCCGGCATACTCGGCCGCCCGCACCAGATAGCGCGCCCGGTCGGCGTCGACAAAGCCCTTGAAGGTGATCCCGAATTCCATGTCCCCATCCCCTGCGTAGAAATTTGACCAGCTGGTCAAACTCTTCGTCCTCAGCGCGCCCTTGTCAATCGGATTTCGTCGCCGGCTCCCCGTCGGCCGGTTGATCGTAGACCACCAGTGGGTACGCGATCCCCGGCAAGTTCGCGACGCTGGCGCGGACGCCGTAGACAGTGTGCAGCAATGCCGGTGTCAGCACCGCGGCCGGCGCGCCCTCGGCGACCACCTCGCCGCCATCCAGCACCACCAGATGGTCGCAGAAGCGGGCCGCGAGGTTCAGGTCGTGGATGGCGAGCAGCACGGTTCGGCCGGCATCGGCGTGTCGGCGCAGGAGGCCGAGGACACGCAGCTGCGCAGCAATATCGAGATGACTGGTCGGCTCGTCGAGCAGCAGCAGATGCGGCTGCTGCGCCAGCGCCCGGGCGAGCTGCACGCGCTGCTGTTCGCCGCCGGATAGGCTGTCGTAGAGCCGGTGAGCAAGGCCCGAAATGCCGAGCTCGTCGATGGCCGCGTCGATCGCCTGCTCGTCGGCCGGCGAGGGCGCCGACTGCCAGGTCGACTGGAACGGGATCCGGCCCAGCGCCACCACGTCGCGCACCGTCAGCCGCTCGGCCGTGGTCGCGGCCTGTTCGACATGGGCGAGGATCCGTGCGCGGTCGGCGGAACGCATGGTCCGCAGGTCCCGTTCGTCGAAGGCGACGCCGCCGGCGGTGATGGGTTTCAGCCCGACGACGGCGCCGATCAGGGTGGACTTGCCCGAGCCGTTCGGCCCGATGAGTCCGGTGACGGCTCCGGCTGGTGCCCTGAACCCGGCATCGGTGAGGATCGGCACCTGCCCGGCATTGACCGACAGTCCGGTGACGACGAGCCCGCTCATGTCATCCGCCTGTAGCGCAGGAGGACGAGGAGGAAGATCGGCGCGCCGATCAGCGCCGTGACGATGCCGACGGGCAGTTCGCGCGGGTCGAACAGGCTGCGCGCTGCCGTATCGCTCCACAGCATGAAGATCGCGCCGACCAGCATCGACATCGGCAGCAGCACGCGATGGCGCGAGCCGACCGCGAGCCGCACCACATGCGGCACGACGAGCCCGACAAAGCCAATGGCGCCACCGATCGCCACCATGATGCCGGTGAGCAGCGCCGTCGCACCGAGCAGGCTCCAGCGCAGCCGGCCGATGTCGATGCCGAGCCCGATGGCGCCACTCTCACCGAAGGCAAAGGCGTCGAGGCCGCGGCCGGAGAGAAGGATCAGCGGCGTGCAAAGGAGGAGCCCGAGGCCGACCACGCCCGCATCGGTCCAGGTGGTGCCGCTCAGCGATCCGAGCAGCCAGCTGAGGATTTCGCGATAGGAATCGCCGGTCGCCGACCAGAAGATCAGCAGCGACGTCACGGCCGAAGCGACTGCCGCGATGCAGATGCCGGCGAGGATGGCGCGCGACGGCGTCGCCCCGCCGAGCAGGGCCGCGATGCCGAGGGCCGCCCCGAGCGCGAGCAGGCTGCCGATGAACGCGCCGATCGGCATCAGCAGGGCCGCGCCGATGAGCAGGAAGATCACCGCGCCAAGCGCCGCGCCGGACGAGAGGCCGAGGAGATAAGGATCGGCCAGTGGATTGCGGGTCAGCACCTGCATCACCGTGCCAGCGAGCGCGAGGCCGGCGCCGATCCCGAGCGCTGCCAGCACGCGGGGCAGCCGGAGTTCCCACACGATCGCATCGCGCAGTGGCGATAGCGGGCTCTCACCGATGCCGAAATGGTGGAGCAGGGCGGCCCAGACCTCGTTGGCGGAGATATCGGCCGGCCCGAAGGTGATCGCCGCGACCACGCTCAGGACGAGCAGCACCCAGAGGCCGGCATAGGCGAGGGCATAGGCCGGCCGGCTCCACATCAGTCGAAGGCGAGCGCCGTCAGTTGCGCCGCCATGTCCAGCACTGCCGGCACGTTGCGCACGCCGGCCTCGGAGGCCGGGAAGGGGATGACGAGGTAGCGGGCATGCACCACGGCGTCGAGCTTACTCGTGATCTGGTTTTCGGCGAGGAGCTTCTTTTTCTGCTCGGCCGAATTCCAGGCCGAGTCGACGAGGACGATCACATCCGGATTGGCGTCGACGACGGCCTCCCAGCTCGCCGCGAACCAGCCCTCGTCGACATCGGCGAAGATGTTGTCGAGCCCGACCGCCTCCATGATCATCGCCGGGGCATTGCTGCCGGCACCGACATAGGGGGCCTTGGTGCCAGACGAGTACCAGACGGCGGTGAGGCCGCGCGTGTCGGCTGAAACACTCGCGAGGCTCGCCTTCTGGGCGTCGATGAGCGCCGTTGCGGCGGTCTCGGCGTCGAAGATCGCACCCATTTCCGCGATCTCGGCGAACAGGGCATCGAAGGTCAGCTTGGGCGGCTTGATCGACCGGCACGCCGCTGGCGCCACGTAGGACGCAACACCGAGCGCGGCCAGCGCCGGTCGTTCGCCCGCGCCATCGGCGGCGAAATTGCTCTCCCAGCCGCCATAGACGAAGTCCGGCTCTGTCGCGAGCACCACTTCCTGCGCCGGCAGTTTTTCGGAGAGCACCTCGAGGCTGGCGCCCGCCGCGGCGAGATCATCCGGCAGCGGGCCATCCTGGAAGCCGACGCCGACGATCCTGTCGGCGAGCCCCAGCGACAGCAGCAGTTCGGTCGCCGTCGACTTGATGGTGACGACCCGTTCGGGCGCCTTGGCGAAGGTTACCGCGACCCCGCAATTGTCGATGGTCAGCGGGTAGCTCGTTGCGGCGGCCGCCGGGGATGCTGCCACCAGCGCGGCGAAGGCGAGAGCGATGAGACGCATTTCAACTCTCCTGTTTGGCGGAACGCGGCTTCGTCGGCGCCCCGCCGAGCTCGGCGCGCGCCGCGTCGTAACCCAGCTGATAGGCCTCGGCCGAGCCGAAGCGGAACATGTCTTCCTCGAGCGGCCGCACGAGCGAGCGGGCGCCCGGCGCATCGAGGGGGCGTACGAGATGGCCAAGCCCGCGCACGACCGCGACCGGCATGCCGCCGGTCTTGCCCTTGACGAGATCTGCCGCCCCCGCGATCTCGTCGGCGAGCACGGCGATAGTGGCGTGCAACGGACGCCCATTGGCGTCGGTGCCGCCGCGCATGTCCTCGCTGAGTTGTAGCCCAGCGGCGCCGATGGCGACGTCGGTCTGCCCGACACGCCACGGTCGCCCGAACGTGTCGGTGATGATGATGCCGATATCGAAGCCGAGGTTCTGGCGCAGCGCCGTACACAGCTCGCGGGCCGAGCGGTCCGGGTCTTCCGGCAGGCGCAGCGCGTAGCCGTCGGGGACGTTGGACATGTCGATGCCGGCGGCCGCCATGATCAGGCCCTGGCGCGTCTCGACGATGCGCGTGATGCCGTTGGGCGTGACGCGCTCGGCGACGACGCGCACCGTATCGTCAGCGATCACCTTGTCGCGGTCGGTCGCAGGGACCAGCATGCCCTCGGCCTTGGCGACGATCTTGCTCGCGATGACGAGAATGTCGCCGGCGACAAGGGCTGCTTCGGCGTCGGCGGAGGACTGCGCCGCGATGGCCGTCGAGATCAGTGCGACGAGATCGTCGCCCGCCTGGATTTCGGGGATGCCGGGTACCGACCAGACGCTGAAGCGCGCCGTGCTCACGGCCGCAGTTCCTTGAGGCGGGGCAGGATCTGCTCTGCGTAGAGCTTAAGGAACCGGCTCTGGTCGTCGCCCGGCGCGTGGAACACCAGGTGATCGAAGCCGTAGTCGATATAGGTGTTGATAGCCGCCACGTGCTCGTCGGGGTCCGACGAGACGATCCAGCGCTTGGCCACCCGCTCGATCGGCAGCGCCGCGGCGAGCCGTTCCATCTCGGCGGGGTCCTCGACCGAGTGCTTTTCCTCGGCCGACAGCGACAGGGCCGCCCAGTTGCGGGTGTCGTTGAGCGCCCGGTCCGGATCGGTGTCGAACGATACCTTCACTTCGATCATGCGCTCGAACGGCTGGTCATTGAGCTCGGACTCGGCGCGGCCGAGGGCGACATTGGGCAGCAGTTCGTCGACATAGAGCTCGGCGCCCTTGCCCGAGGTGCAGATGAAGCCATCGCCGGCGCGCCCGGCATATTTGGCGTTCAGCGGCCCACCGGCGGCGATGTAGATCGGCACCGGCACATCCGGCTTGTCGTAGATGGTCGCGCCGACCGTCTTGTAATACTCGCCCGTAAAGCTGACGCGATCCTCGGTCCACAGCTGGCGGATGAGCTTCACCGCTTCGCGCAGGCGCGCCGAGCGTTCCTTGAGCTCGGGCCACTCCATGCCGGTTGCCGGCACCTCGTTCAGCGATTCACCCGTGCCGACGCCGAGAACGACGCGGCCGGGAAACATGGCGCCAAGCGTGCCGAAGGCATGCGCGACAACGGAGGGATGGAGCCGGAAGGTTGGGGTCAGCACCGATGTGCCGAGGATGATGCGTTCGGTCCGCGCCAGTACGGCAGCCATCCATGCCGGCGCGAACGGCGCGTGGCCGTCGGTGTGCTTCCATGGCTGGAAGTGGTCGGAAACGAAGACCGAGTCGAACCCGGCCTGCTCGGCCTCGACAGCATAGCCGAGTAGCCGTGTGGGGGCGAATTGCTCGGCCGAAGCCTTGTAGCCAAACCGCACCGTCGCGCCCTCCCTGCCAGGTTGCGCACCGATATTTGACCAAATGGTCAAAGCTTGTAAAGGGCAATTCGCCCGCCACCGGCGGTCCCCGGCCCCGAAAAATCGACCACGCCGCGCCCGGGAATTAGTCTATAAGTTCAGTCGACTAAGTTGCGCGTCGCGCGGACTGGTCCCTAATATGGGCCATGGCCGATCGCTCTCCCCTGTTCGAACCCTTCCGGCTGGGCGACCTCAGCCTTCCGCATCGCATCGTGATGGCGCCGATGACCCGGCGGCGGGCAATGTCGGGCAAGGTGCCCAGCCCGCTCGCGGCTGCCTACTACGCGCAGCGCGCCGGCGCGGCGCTGATCATCTCGGAATCGACCGAGGTCGATCCTGACAGCGTGGGCGAGACACCCACGCGGCCGGGCATCTTCACCGATGCCCAGGCGTCGGCCTGGTCGCGGGTCACGCGGGTCGTGCACAAGGCCGGCGGACGGATATTCCTGCAGCTCTCCCACATGGGGCGCGCGGCCCTGCCCGAGCATCTGGTCGGTGGCAGGGCGCCGAAGGGGCCCTCCGCCTTCCTGCCCGACGCAGTCCATTACACGGCAGCTGGCGCCGTACCCTATGTCCAGCCGGACGAGATGACGACGGCCGAGGTTCGCGACGCGGTCCGGCAGTATGGCGAGGCGGCGGCTCGCGCGCGGCTGGCCGGCTTCGACGGGGTCGAACTGCATGGCGCCAACGGCTACCTGATCGACCAGTTCCTGCGCGATGGGCCGAACCAGCGCGGCGACGGCTATGGCGGTTCGGTGGACAACCGGTTCCGGTTCCTGGCCGAAATCGTCGAAGCGGTGCGGGAGCACTGGCCGGCGCACCGGATTGGGGTGCGGATGTCGCCTACCAATCCGTTTCAGGACATGGCCGATTCCGATCCGGTCAAGCACTTCAGCCGCTTTGCGGAGCGCTTGAACGACTACCGGCTGGCCTACCTGCATGTGGTGGAATACCCGGTTCAGAAGCAGGGCCGTCCGGAAGTGGCACGCCACTTGCGCGAGATCTTCGAGGGCCCGTTCATCGCCGCCGAGGGCTTTTCGCGCGAGGCCGGCGAGCAGTGGCTGCACGAGGGGCGAGCCGACCTGATCGCCTATGGCAAGCACTTCCTCGCCAATCCCGACCTGGTTGAGCGCTGGTGGCGCGATGCACCGTTGAATGAGGCCGACAAGGCGACATTCTACACCGCCGGCGGCAAGGGCTACACGGACTACCCCACGCTCGATCACATCGCGGCCGAGGCGCTGAAATGATCGGAAGAGGCCTGCGGGTCTAGCGGAAGCGTCGCTCCGGCACGCGGTCGGCGTGGACGAGCAGCCGCGCCGCGAGGTCCGCGCATTGCACGCGGATGTCGGGGATGGCCTCGATCTCGAAGAATGTGCCGCGCGTCAGCGGTCCGATGGCGAAGAGCCGTTCCGATGCTACGCCGTCGACAGAGATCACCTCGCAGTTCTCGGTGACGTCGAGCCCGATATGCAGCCGGTCGGCGCGCGCCTTGCCCTCGCCGACGAGCCGGCGGACCACCGGGTTGTTCGACTGCTCGACATCGACGCTCACGCCACCACAGTCGTAGACGCGCCGCAGGCGAAGCTCCTCGGTATTGGCGACGCCTTTGCGGCGCATGGTGGCGACGACGTCGTCTCCGCTCCGCCTGACGTCGAGGAACTTGCCCGCGATGAGCGAGACCTGCCCGGAAGCGACCGCCGAACTGAGCCGGGCATGCAGGTCGGGCGGCAGCCGGTGCCGGTGCACATTCCAGATCGGCCGCACATGCTCGAGAAAGCGCCGGCGGGCATTGTCCGACCAGGCCTGCCAGATCCGCTGGTTGAACGGCCGCAGCGCGTCGACGACGCTGCGCCAGTCCTTGCCGCGGCCGGCCGCCTCGGCGACCGTGTCGTGGAACCAGCGGACGAAATAATGGAGGCCCGTACCGAACGGCACGTCAGCGGCATCGAGTTCGAGCTTTTCGACCTGGAGATGGCTCATGGGCAAAAGCCCGTGCCGCGAGACGACTGTCACCGGCCCGCGATGTTCGGCCTGGGCCAGGGTGAGCCAGGCATCCACCATGCTGAGACCCGAGCCAAGGATCATCACCGGCGCGTCACGATCGAGCGGCGTATCGGCGGCCGATCCGACCCTTACCGCGATGCCCTTCGAGCGGGCCGGCTGCTCTTCATGTCCGACAGCCAGCACCGCGATATGGCCGAGCACGCTGGTGCCGTTGTCGAGCGCCACCTCGACCCCGCTGGCGCTCGTTGCGACCCCCGTGGCCGCCGCGCGGACGACCAGCAGGCGACCGTCATCGGCGAGTGCGCCGAGCACGTCGCCGAGATAGGCGCCATAGTGCCGGCGCGGCACGAAGGCGAAGCGGTTGCCCTCGTGCGCGAGGCCACGGTCCTTGAGCCAGCGCCAGAAATGGTCCGGATCGTCGGCATAGGCGCTCATGTTCGGCGCGGCGACATTGAGCACATGATGCTGCTGTCGCGCCGAGTAGGCGACGCCGCGGCCGATATCGTCGCGCTTCTCGATGAGCGTCACCCGCAGGTCCATCGCCGCGTCGCGCAGCAGATGCGCGGCCAGCAGGACGCCGCTGGCGCCACCGCCTACAATGAGGATAGACAGCCTCTGGGTCATGGCCGGGCCTCCCGCCTTCCAATGGGCAGGCGAAGCGGGAATGCGATCCCGGCTATGCTCAGGCGCTGCGCAGTTCCAATGGCAGCACGTTGCCGTCCATGTCCCGCATCTGCGCCAGGCTCGTATGATCGAGCACTTCGGCAATCGAATTGCGCACTTCGAGCATCATGTGGCGCACCTGGCAGGTGGACACGTCGCAATCCTCGCAGGCCTCGTAGCGGGTATGGCTCGCGCAGGGGATAGGCGCCAGCGGTCCGTCCAGCACCCGCACGATGGCGCCGACCTTCACCTCTTCCGGTGGCCGGGCGAGCCGGTAGCCGCCGCCCTTGCCCTTGCGGCTCTGCACGATGCCCGCATTGCGCAGATCGCTGAGGATGGCGTCGAGAAACTTCTTGGGAATGTGGTTGGCCGTGGCCATTTCGGTGGCGAGAGCCAGCTGACCCATGGGCAGGCGCGCCATGTGGACCAGCGCCTTCAGTCCGTACTTCCCCTTGGCAGTCAACATCGGAACGGTTTTCCAAACTCGGCGCCCTCCTCAGCTTATATGTTCTAGAAACTTTGTGGACAAGGGATCGGTTTCCCGGGTCCCTGAACATGTTTCCCGGCGGCTTGCCTGGCTGCCCGCTCAGCCACCCCGCTCATCTCGATCGCCGCGTTGTCGTCCACGGCCGCGTCGGCGAAATTCCGTTCCCCTCCCGGCGAGGCCTTTGCAAGCTCAAATCTCGACTCTTTTTATAGACCATATAGCCTTTCCTCCAGACTGAATTGGGGCAAGTCAGGAAACAAGGAAGAATTCCATGCTCAAGAGTGTCATTCCGGCGGCTGTGCTGGTCGGGCTTACGCTGGCGTCGACGGGGGCTCAGGCGGTCGACCTGCGCATCGGCTGGCAGCAGATCGTCGAGCCGAGCCGCGTGCCGCAGGCCGACGGCGAATACGAGAAGGCGACCGGCGCCACCGTCACCTGGAACCAGTTCGGTGGCGGCGCGGACGTCGTTGCGGCCATCGCCTCGGGTTCGATCGACATCGGCTATGTCGGCTCTTCGCCGCTCACCGCGGCCGCCAGCCAGGAACTGCCGATCGAGACCATCTTCATCGTCGGCAACATCGCCGAAGCCGAGGCTCTGGCGGTCAAGGGCGCCAGCACGCCGGCCGAACTCGCCGGCAAGAAGATCGCGACGCCGTTCGTTTCGACCGCGCACTACTCGCTGCTGACGGCGCTGAAGCACTGGGACATCGACCCCGCTTCGCTCGAGATCCTCAACCTGCGCCCGCAGGAGATCGCGGCGGCCTGGGAGCGCGGCGATATCGATGGCGCATATGTCTGGGACCCGGTCCTCACCCAGATCAAGACGACCGGCGGCACGGTGCTCGCCGACTCGGCCGACGTCGCCGAATGGGGTGGCCCGACCTTCGATGCCTGGATCGTCCGCAAGGACTATGCCGAACAGCACCCGGACGTGGTGCAGGCCTTCGTCCAGGTGACCGGCGCCGCCTATGCGGCCTATCTGGGCAACCCGGACGCCTGGGATGCGGCTTCGCCCGAGGCCAAGAAGATCGCCGACCTGACCGGCGCCAAGGTCGAGGACGTGCCGGCTCTGCTCAAGGGCTACGTGTTCCCCTCGCTCGCCGATCAGGCCGGCCCGGACTACCTGGGCGGCGCGACGGTGAAGGCCATCGCTGACACCGCCGCCTTCCTGGCCGAGCAGGGCAAGATCCCGGCGCCGCTCGGCGACTACTCGGCCTATGTGAACGCCAGCTTCGTGACGGCGGCCGCCGCCCAGTAAGCCGATCCGGCGATGGCTCTCCACGCCATCGCCTTGCGCCCGTCGCTGCACCCCCTGTGGCAGCGGCGGGCGGCAGTTGTTTCAGGCGGCGAGTGAGAATGACCGAGTTGCGCCTCACCAATGTTTCGCTGAGCTATGCCCGACGGCAGGCCTTCGGCGCGCAAACGCGGACGCCGGTCCTCGAGCGCGTATCGCTGTCGCTGGCGCCCGGCGAGTTCGTCGCCGTCATCGGCCGTTCCGGCTCAGGCAAGACCTCGCTGCTCAATCTCGCCGCCGGGTTCGTGCGACCCACCGAGGGCCGGGTGACGCGTGGCGGCACCGAGATCGCGGGACCCGGAGCCGATCGGGCCGTCGTCTTCCAGGATGACGCGCTCTATCCCTGGCTCACGGCGCGCGACAATGTCGCCTTCCCCCTGCGCATCGCCGGGGTTGGTCGCGCCGAGCGGCGGTCGCGCGCCGATGAACTGCTGCGACAGGTGGGGCTCGCCAGCGAGGCCGATCGCGCCATCTGGGAACTGTCGGGTGGGCAGCGCCAGCGCGTCGGCATCGCCCGGGCGCTCGCCGCGAGGCCGGATTTCCTGCTGATGGATGAGCCGCTCGGGGCGCTCGATGCGATGACCCGCGAGCGCATGCAGGAACTGCTGCTCAACGTTTTTCGCACCAGCGGCGCAGGCGTGCTGCTGATCACCCATAGCGTCGAGGAAGCGCTGTTCCTCGGCACCCGCGTCGTGGTGCTGGCCCCGCATCCTGGCCGCATTGTTGCGGATCGGCGCTTCGATTTTTCGCGCCGCTTCATTGCCGGCGAGACGGCGCGGAGCCTGAAGGCGGCCCCCGACTTCATCGCGGCGCGCGAAGAGCTCATTGCCGCCATCTACGCCGACGAAGAGGTTGAGGCATGAGCGCGGGCGAGGAGACGATCGCCGCCGCTGGACCATCCCGGCCGGCAGCCCAGGCTCGCGCGGCGGGACTGCCGCCATTTGCTGCGACGCTGCTGACGCTCGGGGTGCTGATGGTGCTGTGGCTGCTGGCATCCACCTTCGGCTGGGTGTCGCCGGTTTTCCTGCCGCATCCGGCCAAGGTGCTCGCCGCCGTCGCGCGGCTGGTGAGCCAAGGCTATGTCGATGGCACGCTCTGGCAACACGCATCGGCGAGCCTCGGTCGCGTATTCACCGCGCTGGCCTGCTCGATCCTCGTTGCCGTGCCGGCCGGTCTCGCCATTGCGACGAGCCCGATCGGTCGCGGCATTCTCGATCCGCTGATCGAGTTCATCCGGCCACTGCCGCCGCTCGCCTACCTGCCGCTGATCATCATCTGGTTCGGCATCGGCGAACCGTCCAAGGTGCTGGTGATCGCCCTCGCCATGGTGGCGCCGATCGCCATCTCGACTGCGGCGGGCGTGCGCTCTGCCTCGCAGGGCCAGGTGAACGCCGCCCGCTCGTTCGGAGCCGGGCGGCTCGATGTGCTGCTGCATGTCCAGCTGCCGAGCGCGCTGCCGTCGATCCTCACCGGTATCCGCATCGCGCTTGGGGCCGGGTGGTCGACGCTGGTCGCTGCCGAGTTGGTCGCGGCGTCGCGCGGGCTCGGCTTCATGATCCAGTCGGCGGCGCAGTTCCTGGTCACCGACATCGTCATTGTCGGCATCTTCGTGATTTCCGCCCTCGCCTTTGCCTTCGAAGCCCTGCTGCGGCTGGTCGAACGCCTGTTCGTCCGCTGGTCGGGTCACCACTAGGAGTATTGCCCATGTCCGTCGTCGAGCTGCGCAGCAAATCCGTCGAGCTGAAGACTCCCGATGGCGAGATCGCGGCGTTCAAGCTCGCCATGCGGCACCTCGCCGGCGCGGTGGCGGTGGTGACGACCGGCAGCGGCGATGCTCGCACCGGCTTTACGGCGACATCGGTGTCGTCGCTGGCGGCGGATCCGCCCAGCCTTATCGTCTGCGTCAACCGCGACTCTTCGTCGTGGCCGATCGTCCAGGAGCACGGGGGCTTCTGTGTGAACATTCTCGCCCACGACCAGTCGCATGTTGCCGACCGCTTCGCCGGTCGCGGCGGCGCCAAGGGCGTGGCGCGCTACGAGGGCGCAGAGTGGCTGGAACAGCCTTCCGGAGCGCTCGGGCTCGAGCATGCGCTGGCCGTGATCGATTGCCAGCTCGACGAGGCCATCGAGCGGCACTCGCACGCCATCCTGATCGGGCGGGTGAACGAGGTCACGCTGCGCAGCGAGGCCGAGCCGCTGCTCTATTGGCACGGCGCCTATAGGCTGCTGTCCAACCTCGATCGGGTTCTGACGAAGGCCTGAGCTCAGCCCGACAGCAGGCTGTCGAGGATCCGGCCCTCGAGCGCGGCGAGCTCGGGTGCACCGCGATGGCGGGGACGTTCCACCTCGACCAGCACGTCGGCATCGATACGCCCGTCCTTGATCACGACGATACGGTCGGCGAGCGCCACGGCCTCGCTCACATCGTGGGTGACGAGGACGGCGGTGAAGCGCTGCCTGAGCCAGATGCGTTCGAGCAGGCGCTGCATCTCGATCCGCGTCAGCGCATCGAGCGCGCCGAGCGGCTCGTCGAGAGCGAGGATCCGCGGCTGGCCGACAAGCGCGCGGGCCAGCGCCACGCGCTGCTTCTGCCCGCCAGACAGCACCGACGGCCATTCGCCGGCGCGATCAGCCAGCCCGACTTCATTGAGCAGCGCATGACTCCGCTGGCGCGCCGCTTCGCCGCTGGCGAGGCCGGTAAGGCCGACCGCGACATTGTCGGCGATCCGTGCCCACGGCAGCAGGCGCGGCTCCTGGAACATGATCCGGGTTGCGCTGTCGGCGACGGGCGCCGAATGGCTGAGGCTGCCGCCGCTCGGCTGGTCGAGGCCGGCGAGGAGGCGCAGCAGCGTGCTCTTGCCGCAGCCGCTCTTGCCGACGATGGCGAGGAACTGGCCGGCCGGCACATCGAGGTCGATGCCGCGCAGCACCTGCTTGTCGCCGAAGCGCTTCTCGACGCCGGTAAACCGGAAGCCGAGCCCCGGCTGGGTTGTCCGCAGTCCGGCTGGAGCCGGGAGGTCGCGGAAGGAGACAGTGGCTTCAGCTGCAAGATCGCTCATCTCATTTCCCCTGGAAGGCCGGGTGCCATTGCAGCGACAGCCGCTCGAGCAACCGTGCCGTGGAATCGGCGAGCTTGCCGAGCAGCGCGTAGATCAGGATCGACAGCACCACCACGTCGATCATCAGGAACTCGCGTGCCTCCATTGCCATGTGGCCGAGGCCCGATTGCGCCGAGATCGTTTCGGCAACGATCAGCGTCAGCCACATGATGCCGAGCGCATAGCGCAGGCCGACGAAGATGGCGGGCAGGGCGCCGGGCAGGATCACGCGGCGGAACAGCTCGAACCGGCGCATGCCGTAGGTGCGCGCCATCTCGACCAGCTGCGGATCGACGCTCTGGATGCCCAGCAGCGTGTTGACGTAGATCGGGAAGAAGACGCCGAGGGCGACGAGGAAGACCTTGGCCTCCTCCTCGATGCCGAACCACAGGATCACCAGCGGGATGAGCGCCAGGTGCGGCACGTTGCGGATCATCTGCAGCGTCGTGTCGGTATAGTCGCGGCTGCGCATTGAGAGGCCATTGGCGAGCCCGAAGGCAAAGCCGATCGCGCCGCCGATAACGAAGCCGACCAGGGCGCGCGCCGCGCTCACGCCGATATTCTCGATCAGCTCGCCCGAGGCCAGCAATCGCCAGAAGGCGATGGCCACGGCGCTCGGCGCCGGCAGCACGTTGGCGCGGATCAGCCCGAACCGGCTCAGCGTCTCCCACAGGATGAGGATGGCGAGCGGCAGCAGCCAGCCGCGCAGGCTGCCGAGCACGCGCATCAGCCGGCCGCCAGCTGTTCGCGGCCGTGATGGCCGACGGTGAACTCGTTGGCGACCTTGTCCGAAAGGGTGCGGCGGACATTGTCGATGCCGAGTGCCGGGAACAGCAGTTCGGCGACGCGATAGGCCTCCTCGAGATGCGGGTAGCCCGACCCGATGACGAGATCGATCCCGGCCTGCCGGTATTCGGCCAGCCGCTCGGCGACCTGCTCCGGTGTGCCCACAAGGGCGGTGCCAGCGCCGCCACGGACGAGACCCACACCGGCCCAGAGGTTGGGCGACACGACCAGGTTGTCGCGGCGACCACTATGCAGTTCCGCCATGCGGCGTTGGCCGACCGAGTCCATTTCCTTGTTGAAGCGGGCCTGTGCCGCCTCGATCTGCGCGTCGGAGATCTTCGAAATCAGCCGGTCCGCCGCGGCCCAGGCTTCCTCCTCGGTCTCGCGGACGATGAAGTGAAGGCGGATGCCGTAGCGGAGCTTGCGGCCCTTGGCGTCGGCGCGCTTTTTCGCTGCCGCGATCTTGGCGGCCACTGCGGCGGGCGGTTCGCCCCAGGTGAGGTAGGTGTCGCACTGGTCGGCCGCGAGATCGAGGCCGGCATCCGAGGAGCCGCCCAAATAGAGCGGCGGATAGGGGCGCTGCACCGGAGGATGATCCAGCCGTCCGGCCTGGACCTTGTAATGCTTGCCTTCGAAATCGACCGTCTCGCCCGATAGCAGGCCACGCCAGATGGTGAGGAACTCGGCCGCCTGGGTGTAGCGCTCGTCATGCGGCAGGAACACGCCGTCGCCGGCCAGCTCCACCGGGTTGCCGCCGACCACCACGTTCAGCAGCAGGCGGCCATTGCTGAGCCGATCGAGCGCCGCCGTCTGGCGCGCCGCGAAACTGGGGAGGGTCACGCCGGGCCGCAGCGCGACGAGGAACTTCAGGCGTTCGGTGGCCGTCGCGAGGCCGGTCGCGGTGATCCAGCTCTCCTCGCAGTTCTGCCCGGTCGGCAGCAGCACGCCCTCGAACCCGAGCCGGTCGACTGCCTGCGCGATCTCGCGGAAATAGCGGAAATCCGGCTGCCGCTCGCCGATCGGCGAGCCGAGATAGCTGCCATCGCCATGCGTGGGAATGAACCAGAAAAAGGAGATGGGCTTGCTCATCGGATGCTCCGCGAAAACAGGTGCGGGCCCGGATCGCGCCGGGCCCGGTGGGATCAGTTGGCCTGCCAGACGGCGTCCTTGACCACGATCTTGTTGGGGATCAACCCGATGTTGAAGAAGCGATCGGCCGTCGCCTGCTGTCCGGCGACGATCTCGTCGCTGATCGGCCAGATGCCGAACTTGGCGCGGTTGGCGGCAATGGTCTGTGCCTCGAGCGGCACGCCTGTGACCTCATGCAGGGCGGCCGCCACCTCGTCGCGATGTGCGTCGGCCCAGGCCGCCGCGTCGCCCAGGGCGGCAACAGTCTTGCTCAGCACGTCGCCATGCGCCTTGGCGAAATCGCCATTGGCGAGGAAGTAGGTGTTGACCTTGAGGATGTCGCTGGAGCGCACCAGAACGTTGACCTTGTTCTGGGTCTCGGCAATGGCGAAGAACGGATCCCAGACGACCCAGGCGTCGATGCTGTCGGAGGCAAAGGCGGCCGAGGCATCGGCCGGGCTGAGGTAGACCGGCTCGATATCGGTGTAGGCGAGTCCGGCGCTTTCCACGGCGGCGACGAGCAGGTTGTTGGCGCTGGTGCCCTTGCCGACGCCGACCTTGTGCCCCTTCAGGTCGGCCAGCGACTTGATCGGCGAGCCGTCCTTGACGAACACCGCTTCACCGTCGCCGTTCGAGGGCAGTGCCGCGACATAGACGAGGTTCGCGCCGGCCGACTGCCCGAAGATCGGCGGCGCATCGCCGACCCAGCCGGCATCGATCGAGCCGACATTGAGCGCTTCGACCAGCGGCGGACCGGCCTGGAACTCGACCCAGGTGACCTTGATGCCCTGGTCGGCCAGCGCGGCCTCGATGGTCCCCTGGCGCTGGGCAATCACCGGCAGGCCAGTCTTCTGGAAGCCGATCTTGTACTCGGTGAGGGTGTCCTGTGCGGCGGCTGTACCAATCAGGCCTGCCACGGCAATCGCGGCGGCCAGCAGCCGCCCGGCAATGTTCGTCATTGTCGTCTCTCGCGGGGCGTGACCAGTCCATCCCCTTCCTGCCCACATCGGAAGGTGCAGGGACGCTAGATTAGTCCACTAAATCTATCGAGAGAGCAGATATCGATTGCGCCCGGCGGAGCGGAATGGATTTCCAACAGCTGCCGGCTTGCGCGATTGAATTCGCGCAGCGTGGTCTTTCAGGTCCGCGGGGTGGATGGATTTACCCCGTCAGGTCCTGTTCCTCGATGAAGGCATGGGGGCGTCCCGCAGCCCACGGCGTGACTTCCGCAGCTGGCCGTCGACCCGTTATCGCGTCGGCAAGTCCGGATGCGATCAGTGGCCCGAGCTTGAAGCCGTGCCCCGAGCAGGCGCTCAGCAGCCATGTCGCTTTGCCGATCGGCTCGACGACGAAGCGCTCGTCATCGGTCACCGTGTAGTAGCAGACCTTGGCCTCCAGCTGCCGGTAGTCCTCGAACCCGGCAAAGATCTCGCTCGCGGCCGCCAGTACGCCGGCCGTGTCCTCCGGCGTGGCGATGCGATCGTCCGAACCTTCGCCGCGACGCGAGAAGGTGTGGTCGCCGATTTTGAGCCGGGTGCCGCCACGCGGTGGCAGGATATAGGCGCCATGCGTCACGCCGGTGTCGACCAGCACCGGTGCTTTGGCCCATGCCGCGGCCAGCTCTGCCGGCGGCTCGAGATAGAGGACGAGCTGACGCGACGGTGTCAGCCGCGGTCGCGCCGCCGGATAGATCGCTGGCAGCCAGGCGCCGGCAGCGACGACCACGACATCGGCGGACTTGCGCTCGCCATTGACGGTGAAGCGTCCAGCCTCGGGGTCGAGATCGGTGACTTTGCTGTGAGGGTGCAGGTCGACCCCGGCGGCCGCTAGCCACCTCGCGAGCGCCACAACAATACGGCTCGCGAACAGCATCCCGGCGCCCTCGGCCTCGAAGGCATCGACGATGCCGTCCGGGTTCAGCATGGGCAGTCGATCGGCGATCTCCGCAAGTTTCAGGGGCCGATGCCGTATTCCGACCGCATCGAGATCACGGCCGGTCGTCTCGTAGAAGCTCGAGGCACGTCGGCCGATATAGGTGAGGTTGGTCGGCAGGTAGTGCGTCTCGCCAAGGTCGGCCCAGAGCTCGTCATAGGTTCTGAACGCGTGCGGCATCAGCGCGCCGTAGCCACTGAGATCGCCATAGGTGTGGCGGGTGATGCGGTGCTCGTCGAAGGACGACGAGACCGGATTGGGGATCGGTCCCTGCTCGTAGAGCGAGACCTTCGCCCCGCGCTTGTGAAGCGCCCAGGCGAGCGAAAGTCCGCCGATTCCAGCCCCGATGATTGCGACCTGCTGCGTCATGAATGCCTCGTCTTGCGTCCCGGCGAGCAGACGGAATGCGGTTCGAATAGTCCATCGCCGCCGAGGACATTCTTTTTCCCCTCCCAGCCGCAGAAGGCAAAGTTCTGCGCCTTCTGACTCTCGCGCCAGACGTCATTAGCACTTAATGTCCATAGAGTTAGTATACTAATGGAGGCCAGCGTGCCGGCGCGTGAGAAAGCCACACTTTACCTGCTCGACCCGAGCTTCGAAGACGGTGCCTATCCCGGGCAGAAATTCTTCTGCCGCCACGGGGCCCTGGTCGAAGGCGTGCTCGGCAATTTCCCGGCGGTGCGCGACCAGATCAGGATCGAGCGGGTTGGCTTTGTCCGTCCGCGCCAGGTGGTGATCGAGGCGATCGGCGAGGCCAACCAGTCCCTGCCGGTACTGGTCCTGCCGGCCGGCGAGTCCAGTCCGTCCGCGACCGGCATTGCCAATGGACATGCCTTCGCCGCCGGCTCGAATGCCATCCTCGCGACGCTCGCCGAGCGCCACGACCTTCCCGTCATTCATCCGTGAGGCGGGCCATGACCTATCAGCTCAGCCTGCTCGACAAGAGCCCGATCGCCAAGGGCGAGACCGCGACCGACGCGCTGCGCCGCACGCTCAAGCTGGCCCAGGCCGCCGAGCGTCTCGGCTACACCCGCTTCTGGGTGGCCGAGCATCACGACACGGCCGACCTCGCCAGCTCCGCACCCGAACTGGTGATCTCCTGGCTGCTGGCCGGCACGCGCACCATCCGGATCGGCTCGGGTGGCGTGATGCTGCAGCACTACAGTCCCTACAAGGTGGCCGAGACCTTCAACACGCTCGCCGCCATCGCACCCGGCCGGGTGGATCTCGGCATCGGCAAGGCACCGGGCGGACTGCCGTTCTCGACCCGGGCGCTGCAATCGGAGCGCGAAACCGGCAAGAAGCTGGATTTCGACCGGCTATTGACCGACCTCACGACCTTCCTCGACGTCGCCCAGGGCGCCGACCGGGCCAAGGCAACACCGATCCCGGCCACGGCGCCGGACCGGTTCCTGCTCGGCGCCAGCGTCGACAGTGCCGAATTGGCTGCAGCCCAGGGTTGGGGCTTCGTCTTTGCCCGCCATCTCAACGGCGATGAAGCCCTGCTCGCCGCAACCGTCGAGCGCTACCGCCAGCTGACCGGACGGCCGCCCGTGGTTGCCGTCGCGGCCATCCTGTCGCGCGATGGCAACGAGGCACGTGCGCAGGGCGAAAGGTTCCGGCCGCTGAAGCTGCACATAGCCGGGCGCCAGAGCGTCACCATCGGCAGCGAGGAGCAGGCCAGGGAGTTCGCCCGCCAGGCCGGTGTCACCGAATACCGGACCGAACCCGCGACGCCCAGCATCGTGACCGGTTCGCCGCGCGACCTGCTCAACGAGCTCGACCGGCTGAGCGGTGCGCATGGCATCGGCGAGTTCATCGTCGATCTCTTCAACCAGGGCGACAGCCGCCTCGAGGCGGCCGAGCTGCTCGCTGCCGCGCACACGGCCGCCGGCCGCGTCGCCATTCCCGCCTGACCTTCAAGGAGCTTCAAATGAGCAAGCGCATCCCATTCGGCATCATGCTGCAGGGCCCCGGCGGGCACATGAACGCCTGGAAGCACTCGAGCGTACCGGCCGACGCCAGCACCAATTTCGACTACTACGTGCGGACGGCGAAGCAGGCGGAGGCGGCGGGTATCGCCTTCGCCTTCATCGCCGACGGCCTCTACATCAACGAAGTCTCGATCCCGCACTTCCTCAGCCGCTTCGAGCCGATCGCCATCCTCGCCGCGCTGGCCGCGGCGACAGACAAGATCGGCCTCGTCGGCACGCTGTCTACCTCGTATTCCGACCCATTCACGGTGGCGCGCCAGTTCGGCTCGATCGACGCGATCTCCGACGGCCGTGGCGGCTGGAATGCGGTGACCTCGCCGCTTGAGGGTTCGGCCAAGAACTACAGCCGCGAAAAGCATCCCGAACACGCGCTGCGCTACCAGATCGCCGGCGAGCATATCGATGTGGTCAAGGGCCTGTGGGACAGCTGGGACGATGATGCCTTCGTGCGCAATCGCGAGACCGGGCAGTACGCCGATTTTTCGAAGCTGCATCGGGTGAACTACAAGGGCCAGTTCCATACGGTCGAGGGTCCGCTGAACCTCGGCCGCTCGCCGCAGGGCCAGCCGGTACTGTTCCAGGCCGGCGGCTCGGATGACGGTATCGCGCTGGCTGGCCGGCATGCGGATGCGGTGTTCGCCAATGGCGCCTCTATCCCCGAGAACCAGGAACTGACGAGCAAGCTGAAGGCGAGTGCGGTGGCGCATGGCCGGAGCCGCGACCACCTCAAGGTGTTCCCCGGCGTTTCACCCATCGTCGGTTCGACCGAGGCCGAGGCGGAGCGCAAGTACCAGGAGATCCGCGATCTCGTCACCGTCACCGAGGCGCTGCGTTACATCGGGCGGTTCTTCGACCACCACGATTTCACCCAGTACGATCTGGATGCGCCTTTCCCCGAGCTCGGCGATCTCGGCAAGAACCAGTTCCGCTCCGGCACCGACCGCATCAAGCGGATCGCCAAGGAGAAGAACCAGACGCTGCGCGAAGTGGCGCTCGAGACCACGACGCCGCGCAACGACTTCATCGGCACGCCCGATGTCGTCGCCGACAAGCTGATCGAGTGGGTGGAGAAGGGGGCAGCCGACGGCTTCGTTCTGGGCTTCCAGGTCATCACCCAGGGCCTGAACGACTTCGAGGCCGAGGTCCTGCCCATCCTCGAAAAGCGCGGCTACCACTCGCGCGACCTGATCGGCACCACGCTGCGCGAGCACCTCGAGCTGCCCCGTCCGGTAAGCCGCTTTGCCGCCGACGCCAACGCCGCTGCAGCCGGAGCGGCGGAATGACTATCGACGTCGCCGAGTTCGTCGCCCTGCGGCGTCGGCTCCATGCGGAGCCGGAGCTTGCCTATGAGGAGAAAAAGACCAGCTCGCTGGTCGCAACTCTCCTCGCCGGCTGGGGCTACGACGTGGAGACCGGCATTGGCGGTACCGGCGTTGTCGGAACGCTCCGCCAGGGTCCGGGCAGCCGCACCATCGGCATACGCGCCGACATGGATGCATTGCCGATCACCGAGACGACCGGCGTCGACTATGCCAGCACCGTGCCCGGCGTCATGCATGCCTGCGGGCATGACGGGCACACCTCGATCCTCCTCGCCGCCGCCAAGGAGATCGCCGAGACCCGCAATTTCTCGGGCACCGTCCGCCTGATCTTCCAGCCGGCCGAGGAGAATGGTGGCGGCGCCCGCAAGATGATCGAGGATGGGCTGTTCGAGCGCGTCCCGGTCGATGCGGTGTTCGGGCTGCACAACTGGCCGGGTGTGCCGGCCGGAGAGTTCCGCTTCATCGACGGTCCGGCCATGGCGTCGGTCGACATGATCATCATCACCATCGTCGGGAAGGGCGGGCACGGCGCGCGACCGCAGGAAGCGGTCGATCCGATCGTCACCGCCGCCTCGCTGGTGATGGCGCTGCAGACGATCGTGTCGCGCAATGTCGATCCGCTCGACGCTGCCGTGGTGACGGTCGGCGCCATCCACGGCGGCAACGTGCCCAACGTCATTCCCGACAGCGTCGAGCTCCGGATCACCGTCCGCGCCTTCTCGCCGGCCGTACGCCAGAAGGTCGGCGCCCGTATTGCGGCACTGGCCGAGGCGCATGCTCAAAGCTTCGGCGCAACCGCGAAGGTGCACGCACCGCGCGGCTATCCCGTGCTGGTGAACCATCCAGCCGAGAACGACTTCGCCCGCCGGGTCGCCCTTCGCCATCTCGGCGAGGACAAGGTCGGCACGCTTCGCCCGATCACCGCCAGCGAGGATTTTGCCTTCATGCTGGAGCATCGCCCCGGGGCCTACCTTTTCGTCGGCAACGGCCCGAGCGCCGATCTCCACAGCCCCAACTACGATTTCAACGACGAGATCCTGCCGGTCGCCGCCCGCTATTGGGTGAGGCTGGTCGAGGACTATCTCGGTGCCAATGCGGAGGCGCAGGCAGCATGACCGACAGCTTCATCTACACCTCGCCCGAAGATCCGCTGGCCGAGCCGCTGGTCACCCAGCTGACCGCCGAGTACGACCGCCGCTATGGCGATTATTTCGGCGAAACCTCCGACAAGGAAATGAACCGCTATCCCGCGGCCCTCTTTGCTCCGCCCGACGGCGCCTTCGTGCTGCTGCTGCGCGATGGACGGCCGATCGCCGGTGGCGCCTTCAAGCGGTTCGACGAACAGACCGCCGAACTGAAGCGCATCTGGACCGATGCCGACCATCGCCGCCAGGGCCTCGCGCGTCGCGTCGTCGTCGAGCTCGAGCAGCAGGCCTTCCAGCAGGGCTACGTGAAGCTCTACCTCACTACAGGCTTTCGGCAACCCGAGGCGCGCGACCTCTACATTTCCTCCGGCTACACGCCGCTTTTCGACGTGGACGCCGATCCTGAAATCTACGGCGCGCTCCCGTTCGAGAAGTTCCTCGTCCAGCCGCCGGTCGGCTACGTGCCGACCCTGGTTACCCCGCCGGAAGGCGGCTGGAAGGCAGCGCGCGAACGACAACTGGCCGCGCACAGATAGTCCGCAGTCCTCCCCGGTCTTGGGCAAACAAACTCATCGGCGGTCGAACTCGAAACGCCGGTGCTTTGACAGCGAACTCCAAAAGTCTATCATTTTGATAGACTAATAAATCGATCAGGAAATGAAGGCACCGCTGATGGCAACGACCGATGTGAGCGCGGCAGCTCCGGACCTCGACATCGCACATCCGGCCGATCCGGGTGGCTACCGCGTCGTGCCTGCCCGGCATCCCTGGCGGGTGGCCGGAACAGTGATCGCCGCCCTGCTGATCGCGGTGTCGCTCCATTCGATCCTGACCAATGAGCGCTGGGGCTGGGCGGTCTTTGCGCAGTTCTTCTTCGACGAAGCGGTGCTGGTCGGCCTCGGCCGCACGCTGTGGCTGACGCTGCTCGCGAGCCTGCTCGGCTTCTTTATCGGTGGCCTGCTGGCCTTTGCGCGGGTGTCGAAGTCGAAGCTGCTCTCGGGCCTCTCCTGGGCCTATATCTGGCTGCTGCGATCGATCCCGCTGATCGTGCTGCTGCTGGTGCTCAACAATATCGGCTACCTCTATCCGACCGTCGATATCGGCATTCCCTTCACCGATATCCTGTTCGCCCAATACGGCACCACCTCGGTGCTTAGCGTCTTCGCGGTTGCCGTCATCGGCCTCAGCCTCAACCAGGCGGCGTTCTCGGCCGAGATCATCCGCGGCGGTATCCTGTCGATCGACCAGGGCCAGCAGGAAGCCTCCGCGGCGCTCGGGCTGTCATGGGGTCGGCAGTCGCTGCGCATCATCCTGCCGCAGGCCATGCGCGCCATCATTCCCTCGGGCTTCAACGAGATCATCGGGCTCGCGAAGGCCACATCCATCGTCTACGTGCTGGCGCTGCCCGAGCTCTTCTACACCGTGCAGGTGATCTACAAGCGCAACCTCGAGGTGATCCCGCTGCTGATGGTTGCGACCGTCTGGTACCTGATCATCATGAGCGTGCTGTCGCTGGTGCAGTTCGGCATCGAGCGCTACTTCGCCAAGGGCGCGACACGCGAGGTGCAGGCCCCGCTGTTCGGCCGGCTCCTCGGTCCCGGCCGTACCGCAAAGGCCATTGTCGCGGCACGTTCGGTTCCCTCGACCCAGCGCGCGCCGCTCGCCGCCTTCGATCGCCACAGCCACGATGTCGGCCGCATCGATATCCGCCGCGTGACGAAGAGCTTTGGCGACTTCAAGGCGCTGGACAATGTGAGCCTCGCCATCGAGCCGGGCGAGGTTACCGTGATCATCGGCCCCTCGGGCGCCGGCAAGTCGACGCTGCTGCGTACGATCAACCACCTCGAGCGCCCCGATGCCGGGTTCGTCTCGATCGACGGCGAGATCATCGCCTTCGAGCAGCGCGATAACGTGCTCTACGAGCTGAAGGACCCGGAGATCCGTAAGCGCCGGGCCGGCATCGGCATGGTGTTCCAGAACTTCAACCTGTTCCCCCACCTGACGGCCGTCGAGAACATCATCGAAGCGCCCATCGCCATCCAGAAGCTAGAGCATGGCAAGGCCGTGAGCCTCGCGCTCGACCTGCTCGACCGGGTCGGCCTCGGCGACAAGGCCGAAGCCTATCCGCGCCACCTGTCCGGCGGACAGCAGCAGCGCGTCGCGATTGCCCGCGCGCTGGCGCTGAAGCCGAAAGTCCTGCTGTTTGACGAGCCGACTTCGGCACTCGACCCCGAGCTGGTCGGCGAGGTGCTCGACACCATCAAGGAACTGGCCAAGTCCGGCACGACGCTCGTGATCGTCACCCACGAAATCGGCTTTGCCCGCGAGGTCGGCGACAAGATCGTGTTCATGGAGAACGGCCGGATCATCGAGACCGGCACACCCGACAGGGTGTTCAACACCCCATCCCATCCCCGGACCGCCGAGTTCCTGGCCAAGGTCCTCTAGCCGCCAACATCCCAGTATCCGCCGGCGAAAGTGCGAAGCGCCGGACGCATAGCGTCGCATCCGAGGGATGTGCGCCCAGCCTCTTCGCACCCAATTCGGACCAACCAAGGAGTCGAAATGACCCTGATCCGCACCGCCGCCGCAGGCCTCGTCGCCGCCGGCATCCTGTTCTCCGCCTCGACCCTGGCTTTTGCCCAGGCCGGATTCGACCTCACGCCCGAGCAGGCAGCGCGCCCCAAGGCCGAGGCCAATCCCGACGCGATCGCCAAGATCTCGCCGGACTTCAAGCCGGTGACCCCGGGCGTCTTCACCGTCGCGCTCACTGTCGGCGATCCGCCGCTATCGACCTATGCCACCGATTCCAGCACTCCGGTGGGGGTGGAGGAGGATACCGCCTCGATCATCGCCGACGCGCTCGGCCTCAAGCTGCAGCTGGTGCCGGTCGCCTGGCCGGATTGGCCGCTCGGCCTCGAGTCCGGCAAGTTCGATGCCGTGATCTCCAATGTCACCGTCACCGAGGCGCGCAAGGAAAAGTTCGACTTCTCGTCCTATCGCCTCGACGTGCTCGGCTTCTACGTGCCGACCGAAAGCGCCATCCAGGAGATCAAGGAGCCCAAGGACATAGCCGGGCTGCGCGTGATCGTCGGCGCCGGGACGAACCAGGAAAAGATCCTGCTCGAGTGGGACAAGCAGAACAAGGACGCCGGGCTCGCTGCCGTCGAGTTCCAGTACTACGACGACTCTGCCGCTTCGCAGCTGGCCCTGCAGTCGGGCCGCGCCGACATCGAGTTCAACCCGAACGCCCAGCTCGCCTACCGCGCCGTGACCAACGGCAAGACGCGCCTCGTCGGCATCGTCAACGGCGGCTGGCCGCTCACCGCCGAGATCGCCGTCGCCACCAAGAAGGGCGCCGGCCTTGCCGACGCGCTGACGGCGGCGATCAACGGGCTTATCGCCGACGGGAAGTATCTCGAGGCGCTGAAGCGTTGGGGTCTCGAGGCCGAGCAACTGACCGAGTCGCGCACCAACCCGCCGGGCCTGCCCAAGACCTGAGGCAGGGCCTGACGGACCCATCACCCCGGTTTGTCCCGTCATCCTTCCCGGGACATCAGGCGCCGCTCGCTCCCCTGTCTCCGTGGCGAGCGGCGCCGCACATTCCGATGGCGGAGTGTGATGGGCTGCGCCGTGACCAGCTACAGCGACCGGGACGCTTTATGGAGATCTCCTGGCAGGTCGGGCCGCCGGGCAACGCAGTCGGCGACCGCAGGCGCCTGCATGGCGGAGAGAAAGGGATTCGAACCCTTGAGACGGTTCCCCGCCTACACACTTTCCAGGCGTGCGCCTTCGACCACTCGGCCATCTCTCCGCTGATGCAGCGGCCGGGTTGGACCCGGGGTCTGCCATCCGGCGGCGTTACCCGGCCGGAGCGGGCGCAATATACTCATCGAAGCCTCATCCGCAAGGCCAATGAACGGCCGGTTCGTATGCGTCACATCTGCTCTCGCCCCGCTTGTGCCGGTGCGGCGCTGCGTGCCACAAGAACCGGGCTCGCCCGGATCCCCATTTCGGGCACGAATGGACGCGACGGGCGGATCGATGCGGCTTTTCCTCAGGGTTCTGGGCACCTGGTTGCTGGGTGTGGCACTGATCCTGCTGATTATCGACGGCACCCGTTCGCTGGGCGCCAACCAGTTGCTGTTCACATCGTTTGCCGACGACTGGGCCTGGGTGCATGCCGATAGCCTGCGCATCGTGCGCGAGTTCGTCGCTTCGCGCTTCTTCGGCCTCGTGCTCGAGCCGACCTTCGAGGCCGTGCTCGCCTTTCCGGGCTGGGCCGTGCTGGCGGTGCCGGGAATCCTCTTTGCCTGGATGGGCCGCTCGCGCCGGACGCGGCTGTTCGTCCGCCACGACCAGATCTAGCCCGCAATGAGCCTACACAGCCGGCCCGGCTATAGCGCTCTGATCGCGACGCTGCCGGCGGCGACATTGCACGAGCAGTGGGAGGCGCTGGTCGCCAAGGTCGGCGGCAAGGTATTCTGCCTCCTCGGCGATGCGAGCGGCGACATCGTGTTCAAGGTCACCGAAATCGCCTTCGACGGTCTCGTCGAGCTCGACGGCATCGTGCAGGCGCCCTACTTCGCCAAGCGCGCCTGGGTGCGCGTCAGCCCGGGCGCACTCGAGCCCGAACTGCTCGCCGGCTACATCCGGCAGTCGCACGCCATGATTGCCGGCAAGCTGACCCGCAAGCTGCGTACCGAGCTTGGATTGTCTCAGCCCGTGCGTTGACTTGCCCGCCAAGGGCTCCTTAACTGCCGATACGCCAAGCCTGAGGGGGCCGAAATGGTGGCAGGACTGCTCTACGTCGTAGGTCTGGTCGCAACGATTGCGACCGCGGTGATGGTGGGGTTCAGCGCCCCCGAGCTTTTTGACAGCTTCAATGCCGAACTGGGCTCGCCGACCGGCGGGCTGGTGTCAGCCCTATTGGGCACGGCGCGCCAGCTCGAATGGGCGGTGCTGCCCTTTGCAGGCGGCCTCGCCGCGATGGCGCTGGGCCGGATCGTGATCCTGCTCGGCTCGATCGACCGGGCGCTGCGCGGCAATCCCTGAAAGCAAACGGGCGGCCCTTTCGGACCGCCCGGTGCAAACCACCGGATCGAGTGATCAGGCGCGCGGCTGCGGCACGAGGCGCAGGTACGGCTTCAGCGTCTTCCAGCCTTCGGGATACTTTTCGCGCGCCGCCTCGTCGGAGACGGCCGGCACGATGATCACGTCCTCGCCGTTCTTCCAGTTCACGGGCGTCGCGACCTGGTGGCGGGCAGTCAGCTGCAGGCTGTCGATGACGCGCAGGATCTCGTCGAAGTTGCGGCCGGTCGAGGCGGGGTATTCGATCTTGAGCTTCACCTTCTTGTCCGGCCCGATGACGAACAGCGAGCGCACCGTCAGGCTGTCATTGGCGTTCGGATGGATCATGTCGTACTTGGTCGCGATCTCGCGATCGACGTCCGAGATCAGCGGGAAATTGAGCGTCGCGCCCTGCGTCTCGGCGATGTCGGCGGCCCAGCCGGCATGGTTCTCGAGCTTGTCGACAGAAAGCCCGAGCACCTTGACGCCGCGCTTGTCGAATTCCGGCTTCAGCTTGGCGGTGTAGCCCAGTTCCGTGGTGCAGACCGGCGTGAAATTCTTGGGGTGCGAAAAGAGCACCGCCCAGCTGCCGTCGATGTGATCGTGGAACCGGATGCGGCCCTCGGTGGTCTCCGCCTCGAAATCGGGAGCGGTATCGCCGATGAGAATTGCCATGATGAACTCCTTGTACGGTCGTTGCCGTGCGGCGCGCTGCTGACGCGCGGGTCGACAATATCGGATGCGTGCCGCGACAATGCGACGGTGGGGCATGGAATGTTTTTGTGAAATCCGTCAAGCCGCAAGATGCTGCTTGCGCGTCTCGTGGCCCGACTGAAATCGCGCCCGGTCAGCCGATATTGGTGAGTACCGCGACCGGGGTCAGCACCGACAAAAGCGCGATGGTCAGAGCCATGCGCTGGCTGGCATGGCCGACACGCGCGATCAGGAAGAACACTGCAATGAGCATCACCGACGCCCAAAGCGTCACCGCATTGTTCTGCAGGATCGGCAACCAGCTCGACATGGGCAGGCCCTTCTACAATCGCACCGTCGCCAAGTCTGGTGCCGTTTGTTTGCGGCCCGCTTGCGCCGTTCGGTGGCTTTTAGCCGGGATTTGACCGATCAGATGCCGCCGGACGCGGTGCCGGTCGGCGCTTGCGTTGCCGCCGCGCTGCCAGCCGGCGGACCGTTGGTCCAGGTGACGTTCTCGCCGCTGAGCGGCACGACCGACAGCGACATCTTGCCCGAGCCGAGCTGCAGTTCGCGGGCGTGGGCGAGATAGACCAGCGCGTTGTTCTGCGCGTCGTAGATGCGCGAGACGCGTAGGCTCTTCCAGATCAGCGAGCGCGACTGCTGGAAAATCTCCTCGCCGCCCTTGCTGGTGCTGATGTCCCCCACGGTGATCGGTCCCGCGGCCGAGCAGTCGACCGCGGAGTAGGACGGATCCTCGAACCAGTTGCCCTGCTGCAGCCGGTCGATCAGCGAGCGGTTGAAATAGGCGACGTGGCAAACGACGCCCTGAACCTCGGGATCGGCCACAGCCTCGACGGTGATGTCGTTGCCAGTCCAGTCGACGCCGACGCTGCCCACATTGGTCGAGTTGTTATTGTTGCCGCACGCGGCGAGGACGCCGGTGAGAACGACGACGGAGGCAATGGAGGCGAGGCGCTTGAGCATTGGCGGAAGATCCCCGGATGAGTGAAACCAGAACGCGGAAACACATGGGGACCATCAGCCCCTCACGCAAGCGTTACCGCTGCGATTGTTTGAGTTTCATCTCGAGCCAGCGCACCCCAAGCGACAGCGAGATGGTCATCGTCAGGTAGAGGAAGGCGACGACGTTGTAGGTTTCGAAGAACTTGAACGTGCCCGACGAATAGACCTTGCCGAGCTGCGTGATGTCCTGGACGCCGAGCGCCGAAACGAGCGCCGAGTCCTTGATCATCGAGACGAAATCGTTGCCGAGCGGCGGAAGGATCGTCCGCAGCGCCTGCGGCGCGACGATGAATCGGAAGGTGCGCCAGGGCGAGAGGCCGAGCGAGCGTGCCGCCTCGATCTGGCCACGCTCTACCGCCTCGATACCGGCCCGGAAGATCTCGGCGATAAAGGCCGAGTAGCAGACGGTCAGCGCGAAGATGGCGCGCCAGGTGAAATCGAAATCGCGCACCGTGATCGGGCCGGCGAGATTGGACTGGATCAGCGGCGTCAGCAGCCAGTTGACCGCGACCACAAGGCCGGGCGCGCCGACGAAAGCCACGTAGAACAGTGCGACGAGGATCGGGATGCCGCGGATGATCTCGACATAAAAGGTCGCGATCTGGCTGAGCCACGGATTGCCGGAGGTGCGGGCGAGAGCGACGACGAGGCCGAGCACGGAGGCGAGAAAGAACGCAACGAACGTGACCCAGAGCGTCGTGACGATGCCCTTCTGCAGCATCGTGAAGATTTCGGCATAGCCCTGGTCGGCAACGATGGCCCACAGGGTCAGCACGCCGAGCAGCGCGATGGCGAGCAGCCACCACGGGAAACGGGCGTACGGATTAGGTCGGGAATGGTTGGGCATTGAAAGCGGGACGCGCAGCACTGCCGCGCGCCCCGAAGTCCTGTCGGTTACGAGTTCTGCTCGCCGTACTCGAAGAACCACTTCTTGATCAGCGCATCGAGCGTGCCGTCGGCTTTCATGGCGTCGATGGCGGCGTTGAACGGGGCGACGAGATCGGAACCCGGGGTGAGGATCAGGCCGAGCGGCTCGGACTTGATCGGCTCGCCCACCTGCTTGAAGGCGCCCGGATCGGCGCCGATGTAGCCGGCGGCAGCCGACTGGTCGGCGATCACCGCGTCGACGTCGCCGGACTTCAGCGCCGCCACCGAGGCGCCGAACGTGTCGAACAGTTTGACGCGCGGATTGGCTTCGTCGCCGTCGAGCACGTCGTAGATGGCGGTGTAGAAGGCCGAGGTGCCGGCCTGCGCGCCGAAGGTGAGGCTGGTATCGGCGGCAAAGCTGTCGACGCCGGTGATGCGCGCCTCATCGGCACGGACGAGGAAATACTGCTCGACCGTGATGAACGGCACGGTGAAATCGATCTGTGCTTCGCGCTCTTCGTTGATGGTGATGCCATCGGCGCCGACGTCGAACTGGCCGGTGCGGACGGCTTCGATCATCACGTCCCAGGCCGAGAGGTTCCACTCGACCTTGGCATTGAGGCGCTTGGCCACTTCGTTGATGAGGTCATACTCGAGGCCGATGCCTTCGCCGGTCTTGGCGTCCGCAAAGTTGAGCGGGTAATAGGCGTTCTCGGTAACGGCCTTGATGGTGCGACCACCCAGATCCGGCAAAGTCTGCGCGGTTGCGGGCAAGGCGAGGCCGAGTGCGAGCACCGGCAGGGCGAATGCTGTGAGCAGGGACTTCATGAGGCGGCGTTCTCCCGGAAATGTTGTGACCGGCGAGCGCCCCGCCGGCTTTGCGGTGACCATATCCGCGAGCTTTTGGCGCCCTCAACTGATTTTTGTGAACGATCTTGCTGAACCGGACCGAGGATCACAAACAACATGCCCGGCCAACGCTCTCGCGCGACCGGGCATCGGAGTGGAGTTCAGGCAGCCTGATCAGGCGGCGAGGGTCTTCTTGCGACGCCAGCCGAGAAGGCCGAGCATGCCGAGGCCAGCCGCGCCGAGCGCGATGCCGGCGGGGACGGGGACCGCGGCAACCATGCCGTAGAGCACCGCATGCGAGAAGCCGTTCTGCCCGCCGATGGACCAGGTGCCTTCGGTCGTATCGGTCGGCAGGATGAAGGACGCCCAGCGCGGATCGTTCTGGCCACCGCCACCCACGATCACCAGGATCAGGCTCGTGAACAGGCTGCCGGCGGGCGGCGTGATGTAATACTTGCCGGTGTGCGAGGTGAGGACGTCCACCTTCAGCATCAAGCCGACATAGGTGCCGAGCGGGGAGTCACCCACGTTCTCGCTGACATTGTTGATCCCGTCGGCCGAATTGTTCAGGCCGGTCGTCGGAATGGTCATCCCGACCGGGTGCTTGTTGGCACCATTCACGTTGTCCGGCTGCACACCAGGGCTGTTCTCATCGATGCCGCACTGGATGGTGCCAGCAGAGTTCGAGGTCACGGTAAAGGAAGTTGGTGCGCCACACGGGACAGCGCTGGCGCCGCCAGTTGCCGCTGCGACAAAGCCAAGTGCTACCACCGCCGGTGCAACCAGCTTCAGCAGACCCATCAAAGCCATCTGAAAATGGCGGTAGGAGACCATAGTTCACACTCCGAATTTAACCGCCGCAATTGCACGGTAAATCATCGGTAAACGCTGGTGTCAATCGCGCCAAAGTAAAAATAGTAAAACGTGATCAAGTACTTAGACATGACAACGCCGGTCATATTTTAAGTTCGGGATATGACTTAAACGGTCAGGAATTGTCCTTACGGGCCGCCGGACCGTGGGGGCGGTCGATATGGCCGAGGTCGCGGCCGGGATCGATCTTGTCGCGCACCAGCTGCTTGATCTGCTTGGCGTCCGGGAAACCACCATCGCGTTTGCGTTCCCACACCAGCTGGCCGTCGAGGTGGATCTCGAAGATACCACCGGTGCCGGGGACGAGGACAACTTCGCCCATCTCGAGGCTGAAGGTCGACAGCACTTCCTGCGCCATCCAAGCGGCGCGCAGCAGCCAGTTGCATTGCGTGCAGTAGGTGATGCTGAGCCTGGGCTTGTCGCTCATATCTGCGGATCGGCCCACGAGGCGAAGACATTGGTCGGCAGGACGAGCACTTCGTCGTCGTCACCTTCGGCGCGCTGCTGCTTGATGGCGACGAGCTGCGCCGTGGTGGCATTGACCCGCTGCGCGAGCAGCCGTGCGATCTGTAGCAGCCAGGCCGGATGCGCCTCGAGCACGCTCAGCGCATCGTCGATGACGTAGAGCTGCACGTCGGTGACGGCTCGTACCGTGGCCGAATGCGGCCGCTCGAGCAGGACGCTCATTTCGCCGAAGATGGCGCCGGGCTGCTTGATGGTCGAGACGTACTTGCCGTCTCGCTGCACCTCGACCTCGCCTTCCTTGAGCACCATGATGCTCCCGCCCGCCGCAGTTCCCTGCGTGATGAGCTCGGCGCCCGCCGGAAAGAAATCGAACCTCAGCCAATCCTGCTGTTCGGCCACTGCATGCACTCCCGCCAACCCCGCGAACTATCGCGATGATAACCAAGGACTAAGCCGATGCGAAGCGGCTTGGATTCGCCCCAGCCCGCATGGCATGAGTGCGGCCGATGACCATCGACAACCCAGATATCGCCACCCCCGCGACGGCGAGTGCCAGGCCCCCTCGCTGGCAGCTGCTCGACATCCTGCGCGGTGTCGCGATCCTCGCGATGATCGTGTTCCACGTCGCGTGGGACCTCTACTATTTCGGCTACTCCAATGTGGACGTGACCAGCGATCCCGGCTGGGTCGCGTTCCAGAAGGTGATCCTGTCGAGCTTCCTGCTGCTGGTCGGCGCTGGACTCGTCCTTGGTCATGGCGATGGCATCCGCTGGCGGCGGTTCTGGTGGCGCTTCGCCTTTGTCGTCGTCGCCGCGCTGCTGGTCAGCATCGGGACCTACATCCAGTTTCCCGACTACTTTGTCTTCTTCGGCGTGCTGCACGCGATCGCGCTGTTCTCGCTGATCGGGCTCGCCTTCCTGCGGCTGAACCCGTGGCTCACGGTCGCGATCGGCGTCGCTGTCATCGCCGCCAACTTCGCCTGGAACGATCCGGTATTTTCGAGCCGTGAGCTCGGCTGGATCGGCTTCTGGCCAGTGTCCCCGCCGACCAGCGATGTGGTGCCAGTCTTCCCCTGGCTGGGTGTCACACTGCTCGGCATTGCCGGCATGCGTCTGTTGCGCGCCAGTGCGCTCGGAACAAGGCTGGCGGCGTGGCGCTCGGCCGAGCCGGCCGCCAAGGGCCTCGCCTTCATCGGCCGCTGGAGCCTCTTGATCTACCTGCTGCACCAGCCATCGATCATCGGCGGGTTCAACCTGCTGGCGCTGGTGCAGCCGACGGTGCTGGCGCCGCCCGTTCTCACATCCTCTGAACGCTTCGTCAGCGCCTGCACCAACAGTTGCGGGACGAGCGGCAACGACGCCGGCTATTGCCAGCGCCTCTGCCAGTGCGCGCTCGAGCAGGCCGAACCCGCCGGGCTCGTCGATATCGACGATGTCGCCGACCTCACGCCTGAGCAGCGCACCGAACTCGATGCGATCAGTGCGCTCTGCCAGTCGATGGCTGCCACGCCTTAGGGCATCCAGTCTCTCAGTCGTCATCCGCGGGCTTGACCCGCGGACCCATAGGCAGCCGCAGCTATGAATGGGTGCCCGGGTCAAGCCCGGGCATGACGGTGTATCGGGTGGGCGGCATGCCTAAAATCAGCAACCGCTAGGGCTTTTCGACGTGTCCGCCGAAGCCGAGCCGCATCGCCGACAGCATCTTTTCGGCGAACGTGTTGTCGGTGCGCGAGCGGAAGCGGGTGAAGAGCGCCGCCGTCAGCACTTCGGCCGGAACGGCTTCTTCGATGGCCGCCTCGATGGTCCAGCGGCCCTCGCCGGAATCCGAGACGTGGCCGGAAAAGCCGGTGAGATCCGGATCCTTGGCGAGCGCGATGGCGCTGAGGTCGAGCAGCCACGACGTGACCACCGAGCCGCGGCGCCAGACCTCGGCGATATCGGCAATGTTGAGCTCGAACCGTTCGCCAGGCGGCAGAACGTCGGAGCCCTTGCTGTCGAGGATGTGGAAGCCCTCCGCATAGGCCTGCATCATCCCGTACTCGATGCCGTTATGGACCATCTTGACGAAATGGCCCGCTCCGGCCGGACCGGCATGGATGTAGCCCTGCTCGGCACGTGGATCGAGATGGCCGCGACTGGGCGTTTCCTCGATCTCGCCCTTGCCGGGCGCCAGCGCCGCAAAGATCGGGTCGAGATGATCGACCGCTTCCTTGTCGCCGCCGATCATCAGGCAATAGCCGCGCTCGAGGCCCCAGACGCCGCCCGATGTGCCGACATCGACGTAGCGAATGCCGGTCTTGGCGAAATCGGCGGCGCGACGGATATCGTCCTTGTAGTACGAGTTGCCGCCATCGATCAGGATGTCGCCGGGTGACAGGCATGAAGCGAGGTGCGCGAGCGTGCCTTCGGTGATCTTGCCGGCCGGCAGCATCACCCAGATCGCGCGCGGACCCTCCGTCAGCGAGGCGACGAGCCCCTCGAGCGTCTCGGCCGGCCGCGCTCCGACTTCGCCGAGCGCCGTGCGGGCATCGGCGCTGATATCGTACACGGCGCAATCATGCCCGGCGCGCATCAGCCGTTTGGCGATATTGCCCCCCATGCGGCCCAACCCGACAATACCGATCTGCATGATGCTCTCCATGGCGAAACGAGCATGTCGGCGCTGAAGCACCGCCTGCTCGAGTTTTGTTGTGTGGTCGCTTTCGAACCGGAAAAGTCTGCAACTTATTCCTGAAAGCGCTCCATTGCGCAGGGTGTTATAGGCACGTTGGATGAAACGGGCGAGACGGCCCGCGTGGAGGAATAGCATGCGCGTAGTGGTGACCGGCGGAGCCGGCAATCTGGGGACCAAGCTCCGTCTGGCGCTCGAAAATCAGAATTGGGTCACGGAGATCGTCGGCATCGACGTGAAGCCGTTCGAGGCGACCGGGAAGTCCAAATCCGTGGTCGCCGACCTCGCCGACCCCAGGGACGAGCGCTGGCTGGCCTCCGTCAGGGCGGCCGACGGCATCGTCCACTATGCCTCGGCCAATCCGGCTCCGACCTCGAGCTGGGCCGAGTCGGCAAAGTCGTTCGACATGACGGCGAACCTGCTCGAGAACGCCGGCGGCGGCACCAAGCCGTCGCGGTTCGTGTTCGCTTCCTCCAATCATGCCATGGGCGGCTACAAGGACGATCCGCTGCCGGGCGGCGAAAAGCTCCGGATGGCGACGCCGCAAAAGAGCGGCACGCGCTATTGGGACGGCGAGATGTATCGCTGGGGTGCTGCCTATGGCGCGACCAAGATGCTGGGCGAACGCGTCTGCATGGCCCGCGCCAACGCCACCAACGGCCGCATCACCGCCGTGGCGACGCGCATCGGCTGGTGCCAGGGTGGCGCGAACCTCGCGACAACCCTCTCCAACGGTGGCGGCGACCGGGCCGAGCCCAGTGCCGAAGTCACGGCGCGCAACCTCAAGTGGTACCGCGACATGTGGCTGTCGAACGGCGACCACGACCGGCTGATGATCGCCGCGCTGACCGCCGATGCCAGCAAGTGGCCGGCTCCGGCCATCGTCGTCAACGGCATGTCGAACAATACCGGCATGCCGTGGGACCTCGAGGATGGCCGCGCCTGGATCGGCTACGATCCCAAGGACGACGTCTGGGCGGACCTCAAGACTGCCGGCATGGTCTGACCTGGCGCGCACAACGCCAGGACCTTAACCGGGGGAGTTGCCTTCGCGACCCCCGCCACGTATGCGCATGGCGAGGCCTCCGGGCCTCGTTCTTTTGGGACTGGGGGAATATTCGATGATCACCGACATCTTTGGACGCATCGTAGCCTGGATCGGCGCCGGCACGATCCTCGCGCGCCACTACAACGAGCCCAAGCGCTCCCCCGTCTACGGCAAGACGCCCGACATCCCGGCGCCCAAGCCGCAGTCCATCCCGACGCTGAAAATGCCGACGGCGCGTGGCTGGCAGGGCGATGAGAAGCCTGTCGCCGCGGCTGGCCTCAAGGTCAACGCCTTTGCCCGCGGCCTGCGCCACCCGCGCTGGATGCATGTGCTGCCCAATGGCGACGTGCTCGTGGCCGAGTCGCTGTCGACGCCCGGCGGCATCAAGAGCGCCTTCGACTACGCCATGTTCGCGACCATGAAGCGCGCCAAGGCGACCGGTGTTTCGGCCAACAGCATTACCCTGCTGCGTGACGCCGACGGCGATGGCGTCGCCGAACAGTCCTTCGTGCTGCTCGACAACCAGCGCCAGCCCTTCGGCATCCAGCTGATCGGCGAGACGCTCTATGTCGGCAATACCGACGGTGTCTATGCCTTCCCGTTCAAGGTCGGCGAAACCCGCATCACCGCGCCCGGCAAGAAGCTGATGGACACCAAGCCCGGTGGCCACTGGACGCGCAGCCTGCTCGCGAGCCCGGACAAGACCAAGCTCTATGTCGGCGTCGGCTCACTCTCCAACATCGCCGAGCAGGGCATGGCGGTCGAAGAAGGTCGCGCCTGCATCTACGAGCTCGATCTCGTGACCGGTAAGCACCGCATTTTCGGTGCGGGCCTCCGCAACCCGGTCGGCCTCGCCTTCGAGCCCTCGACCGGCGAACTCTGGACTGTGGTCAACGAGCGCGACGGTATCGGCGACGAGACCCCGCCCGACTACCTGACGTCGGTCAAGGATGGCGGCTTCTACGGCTGGCCCTATTCGTACTGGGGCAAGATCGTCGATGACCGCGTGCCGCAGGATCCGGCTCTGGTCGCCCGCGCCACTGCGCCCGACTATGCGCTGGGCGGCCACACCGCCTCACTCGGCCTCTGCTGGCTGCCGGCCGGCCAGCTCCCGGGCTTCCCCGAAGGCATGGCCATCGGCCAGCACGGCTCGTGGAACCGCTCGACGCTCTCGGGCTACAAGCTGACCTTCGTTGCCTTCGCCAATGGCAAGCCGGATGGCTCGACCCCGCGTGACATCCTCACCGGGTTCCTCTCGGCCGACGAGAGCTTCTCCTACGGTCGCCCGGTTGGTGTCGTCATCGCCGCCGACGGCGCACTGCTGCTGGCCGACGACGTCGGCGACGTGATCTGGCGCGTCACCGCCGCATAAGCGGCAGCGCCAGTCGCCGCTATTCGTGATCGACTTTGGAGCCGCCGCGCGAAAACTTCGGCGCGGCGCTCAATGCTCCGAGGATGCGCTGCATCAGCGCCTTCTCGCGCGGCTGGTCCTCAGCCTGGTTCTGCAGTTCGACCAGGAGCGCCGAGGTGGTGTTGAGCCGCGCGCAGGCGAGCGTGGCAATGTGCAGCGCAAAGTCGGCATGCTGGCCGAGTACGTCTATGGCATTGGCCATGACGCGCACTTTCGCCTCTGTTTCCGCGATCACCGTGGCGCTGTGCGGCGTACCCAGCAGCACTGCCATCTCGCCGACGATCGAGCCCGGTTGGTCGATATGCGCCAGCGTGATGCCGGCGCGTGTCACCTTCAGCTTGCCGCTTTCGAGCACGTAGAGCTGGCCTGATCGCGTACCTTCGGTGGTGAGGTGAGTGCCGGGCTTCAGCGTTTCGAGCGGCAACGAGACGGTAAGGGCGGCAATCCCCGGCATTCGACAAAACTCCCTGAAACGGCGGGAAGATTGCACGCCGCAGCGGCGGGCGGAAGAGGCTCGACGCACGGCGATAACCGCCCGTTAAGCCTACCCGCAAGGAAACCAGTCCCGTTCACGAATCGTAACCAACGCCGCGCCTAGCGTTGCTGCCACATCCGTCGCGTTGCGTGCGCGGATGTGTATATGGGGGCAGTTTCGATGTTTCGGTCTTCGCTCAGGATTGGCGTACTCGCCGTCGGCCTGATGACGAGTGCTGTCGCTTTGTCGGCGTGCAGCTCGGCTGGTCTTTCGTCCTTCGGCAGCAACAAGCTGGAAGTGGCTGAAGTCTCCGACATCGGCGACTACACCTACGACCGCGCGCTGCTGCAAGCCAAATTGCACTTCCGCAACAATGACTTCGGTCACTCTGCCGCATTCTACAAGCGCGCCGCGGAGCTGATGCCCGCCAATGCCGAGGCCTATGTCGGCCTGGGCGCGTCCTACGACCGCATCGGCCGCTTCGACCTCGCCGACCGCGTCTATGCCTCGCTGTTCAAGCTCGGTGGCGGCACGACGCAGTACTACAACAATGTCGGCTACTCCTACATGCTGCGCGGCAATTTCCGCGAGGCAATGGCGAGCTTCAAGAAGGCCCAGGCACTCGACCCCGAGAACATGGTGGTCGCCAACAACATCCAGCTGCTGCGCGACGCCGCGGCCGCTTCGCAGGCCTGACCGCCAAAAATCGGAAGTATAGCTCGATTGAAGGCGCGGAGGATTACTCCGCGCTGCCCGCATCCGTGGTGGGCGTGGGGATGACGTTGCCGTCCTTGCCCAGGCCCTTGGTCGTGTACTGCGTGCCCTTGGCCGGATCGATGGTCTGGATGGCCATGTTCGTTTCGACCGCGTTGCCGGCATTGTAGCCGACCCGGTCAGTGCGCTGTAGGTAATCGTAGGTGCAGCCACCCGCGAGCAGCAGTGCCAACCCGGCCACGAGGGCGCCGGCCAGCTTCATGGAAGTGGTGCTCAATTCCCGCTCCCCAGGTCGATGATGTAGCCGTACGGCCCCACTATGCCCGCCCCGCTCTGCATGTCCTTGAGGACCTTCGGCTTCACCTCGAGCTGGCCGACTGCGAAGAACTCGAAATCGTTGGCCGGCGCAGTCTGGTCGAGCGGGGAGGCAAGAATTTCGCCGGGCATGGCCGGCCGGACGAGCCGCGGCGTCACGATCACCACGAGCTCCGTATCGTGCTTCTGATAGCCGGAGGACTTGAACAGCGAGCCAAGCACCGGCACGTCGCCCAGCCAGGGCAGCTGGTTCTGGCTGAGGCTGGAGCTGTTCTGCAGCAGCCCGGCCACGGCAAAGCTCTGTCCGTCGCGAAGCTCGACCGTCGCATCGAGGTTGCGCGTGTTGAACACGGGATCGCCACTCTCGGTGAAGCCGTTAATGCCACTGACTTCGGGGGTCAGGTGGATCTGGATCCGGTCGCCATCCATCACCACTGGCGTAAACACCAGCCGCACGCCGAAATCACGATAGTCGAGCGCCGCGTTGCCGTCGGTGTCGATAGTGCGTACCGGGACCTGCCCGCCCGCGAGGAAGCTCGCATTGACGCCCGAGAGCGTCGTGAGGTTCGGCTCGGCCAGCGTACGCACCAGGGCCTTGCCTTCGAGTGCATTGATGGTGGCATTGAGGTTGATCCCCATGCCCGAGGAAATGACCTGCGTGACGAACGAGGAGAACGAGCCGGCATTGCCAGCCGGGTTGTTCGGTCCGCCACCGATCGTCATGCCGACATCGCCGACACTGCCGCCCCAGCGGATGCCGAGCTCGCGGCCGGCGTCGCGCTGGGCCTCGAGGATGCGGACTTCGAGATTGACCTGCTGGCCGCCGGTCAGCGTCATCGTGTTGATGACGGCGGGGCTGCCATATTGGGCGACGATCTGGAGCACCTTTTCCATCGACACCTGGTCGGTGACCGAGCCACCGACGCGGATGCGGCCATTGACGTTGGAAACCGTGACGTCGGAGTTGGGGACCGCTTCCTTGATCGAGCGGCGGATGTCGGCGAGGTCGGCCCCGACTTCCACGGCGATGAGGCCGAGCGGCGTACCGGTTTCCGAATAGAGGTTGACCGTGGTGGTGCCAAAGCCCTTGCCCACGAGGTAAACCGACCTGTCCGTGATCGGCTGCGCATCGGCGATCAGCGGGTCCGCCGATACGATCTTGCCGACGGCATCGGATATGATGACGGTCACCGCCTGCGACATGGGCAGGTTGATGCGCATCACCGAAGTTGTCTCGAGGTCGTATGTGACCGTCTGCGCCTGGGACGGCGCCGCCAGCCCAAGTGCCGCAAAACCGCCGATCAGGACCGCGCACAGCGCCGCCCCTATCCCGCGGATCAATGCCCGCCAATGCCCCCGCATCGTCATGCCCCGTAGTCCGTCCTGGTCACCAAGCCCACTGCAAATCTTACCGCCCGTCGGTCAACGCGGGCTTAACTTTGTTATCTGGCCCAGAACGGGCTCGAGATCCGGATCGCCTCGTTGGCTGCCTGGCTGCGCGCATCGGCGGCAGCTTCCGCCACATCGGCGGTTGGCCGCAGCACCAGTGACAGTCGGCCGGACTGCGTGGCCGAAATGATCACTTCCGCCTGCTTGGGCGACAGCGACAGGGTCGCGAGCGCCGTGGCGAAGGTCCGTGATTTCGGCTTCTCCTCGCCATCCTCGGTGGCCTCCGGATCGGTCTTGCCCAGCGAGGAGTTGATGGCGAGAACGCGGATATTGCTCAGGATTGTCGCCGAGACCTGGCGATCGTTGACCGAGATGGTGTGCACGACATCGACCCGGTCGTTCGGCAGCACGAAGCCGCCGGAAGCGGATTCGGCGGATACCGCGACCGCGACGGCGCGGGTGCCCGGATCGAGCACGGCCGACAGGAACCCCTCGGCGGCGCGGGTGAGCTTGGCCTCGCGGATCGGCTCGCCGGCCACGAATTCGTAGCGGGCAACGGCATTGTCGACGCCAGTCGCGGCATCGGCGGCTTCGGCCGTCATGAACTCGGCTCGCAGCGCATCCTGCGGCCAGTCGATCCACTCGACGCTCTCGTCGCTGAGTCGTTCGCCGATATTGATGTCCGCCTTGGCGACGAGCACCTTCGCCATCGGCTCCTGCACTACTATCGCATCGGGCGCCGGTGGCGCGATGGAGGCCGTGACGGCCGGGCCGGCCGCGGGCGGCTGCTGCATGGCGAGGAAGGCGGCGGCGCCACCCGCGAGGATGGCCACCGCCAGCAGGGCGACGTTGGCCGGCTTGAGGAAGCGGCCCAACCGGCCGCCATCGTTGTCATCGCCGTTCGAGGCGACCGACTGCAGCACCTCGGCGCGCCAGCGTTCGATATTGCGGCGCTGCTCGGGCGAAAGATTGGGCGGCGGCGGATCGTCGATGCGGCGATAGCCCTCGACTTCGACCCGCGGCGGCGAGGGCGGTGCCTCGGCGACGGCAGCAGGCGCTGGTTCGAGCACGGCGTCGGCCGGCATGTCTATGCCGATATCGGCGGCAGCGGATTTCTGCGGACGGAGCGCGCTGAGGCCCCTGCGGACGGGCGCACCGGCCGAAGCGGACACCTCTTCATCCTCGCGCAGAACGATCTTTTCGGTACGCCGCAGCAACATGCGCCTCCGGGTAGTGCGATAACGGGAGGCGACGGACGGGAATTGTCCCGTTTTGCCCCCGTCTGGCGTTCTACGGGAAAGCCGTCACCGGCCGCCTTTTTTCGGCTGCAGGTTTTGCAGCACGGAGGTAAGCGGCCGTTAACCGAGCGGGAGGCGCCAAGCCCGGACGGCGGCGCCTCCCGGTGTGTCAGTGGGCGGAGCCGCGGGCGGCGGCCTCGATCGTGTCGGCGACAACCGCCGACTGCGAGATGTAGAGCGCGTGGCTGGCCGAAACCCTGGTGATCCTGGCGCCCGCGCGCTCGGCCATGTGCACCAGCATCGCCTGATCGAAGGACTGGTCTTCGGTCGCGATCACAGCCCAGCTCGGCCGCGAGCGCCAGGCCGCGTTGGTCAGGGCGGTGCCGAAAACCGACATGTTTATAGGGACTTGCGAGTCGCGCAGAAAGGCGGCGTCGGCGTCGCTGAGATCATGCGCGAAGCCGGCCTTGAACTTTGCCGGGTTGAGATAGCCGAAGCCGCTGGACTCGACATCAATGACGAAGTTGGGCGTGGCGGCGAAGCCGACATACTGGTCGCTGGTGGTTTGCCCGGCATCGGGCGCGAGGGCGGAGACGTAGACGAGGCCTGCGACGCGGGGGTGGACGCCCGCTTCGGTGATCACCGTGCCGCCCCAGGAATGGCCGACGAGGATCGTCGGACCGTCCTGGCGGTCGAGGGCGCGGGTGGTGGCGGCGACGTCATCTGCCAATGAAGTCAATGGGTTCTGGACAATGGTGACCGAAAACCCGCGGGCGGTCAGCGTGTCGTAGACCTTGCGCCAGCCCGAGCCATCGGCGAAGGCGCCGTGCACCAGGACCACATTCTTCACGGCGTGGGCATTCAACGTATCAACCATTTGAAACTCCTCGCGTTTTTGATGAATCTTCGATCGGGTTCGCAGGGCAAACGGGCGTCCGTGACTGCGAAATCGATGGCTGAAATCATAGCTTCAGTGGCGAGGAAGGTGCTTGCGAAGTTGGGCTGAACGGTGCGGAGATTGCTTATCGTGCCCCGGAAAAGACGCAGATTTGGCGCGATAAAACGGGCCAGAAACGCAAGATTCTTCCGCATCGTGGACGCGCGGCGGATGGCCGAGGATAGGGCAGTATAGCTTACCCATTGGCCTCGTCCGGATAACCGATCATTAACGGGTTATGAACGGGGGTTTTGGGGGATTTTGCGGGGGCGGAAGAGCGGGCCGGGGCTGCCTCTTCGACGCAATATCTGTCGCGCGCGGCGGCGACGGTGGGGGCTGGATCGTCCATCACGAGCCGACCGAGGTCGCGCTGTCGAAGGGCTATCATGCCGTCGCCCGGGTGAGCGGGATTGTACCCGACCCGAGCGCAGCGGGGACGCATTTCGCGCTGGTCGAGCCCGGGAGCACTCTCGAGTTCGCCGAGCCGGTGCCGTTCATCGGCGCGGATCGGCTGGCCGAGAGGTGGTGCGGTCAGGCGAGGTGCTGGAGGGCGGCCAGGGTGGCACGGGCCTCGGCCCAGATCCCGGCGACGATCTCGGCGGCCGGCTGCTCGCGGCGGACAAGGCCGACGCCCTGGCCGGCGAGTTGCTTGTCGTCGGGACCATACTCATAGGCCCAGCGCTCCTTAGGCTGGGCGATCCAGCGGATGGCGGAGTCGCGCCAGCGGGGCTGCGGGTCCTTGCCCATGACGGTGTCCGCTTCCCCGGCGGCCGCGACTTTCGCGCGGCGCGCGGCGTCGATTGTCGCTTCAGTGGCGAGGAGGAAGCGGGTGCCGATCCAGCCGGCGCTGGCGCCGAGCGCAAGCACGGCGGCAAGGCCGCGGCCATCGGCGATGCCGCCCGCCGCGACGACCGGGACCGGCCCGACCGCATCGACCACGGCAGGGACCAGCGCCAGCGTGGCGACGGTGCTCCAGACGTGGCCGCCGGCTTCCCACCCCTGGGCGACGACGATATCCGCACCGCACTCGACCGCCGCGCGCGCTTCGGCGGCGTTGCCGATGGTCTGAAACACGGTCATGCCCGCATCCTTGGCGCGGCGGATATTGGCGGCATCGAGCCCCCAGAAGAAGGAGGCGATGGTCACTCCCGCGTCGATCGCGGCGTCGAGGTGTCCGGCCATGGGGTAGTTGTTGTTGAAGTTGAGCCCGAACGGTTTTGACGTCAGGGCGCGTGTGGCGGCGACATTGGCCGCGATTTCGGCGGGCTCGCGATGCCACAGCGGAAACAGCCCAAGGCCACCCGCATTGCTGACAGCTGCGACCAGCTCCGGCCCGACCGAGCCGGCCATCGGCCCGAGGATGATGGGTACGGTGATGCCGAGCCCAGGCAAACCCGTGGAGTACATGATGTCCCTCGCCGGGCGGAGATTAGCAGGGCGGCGCGGCGGCGGCTAGATTTGCGCAGACGGCGCTGGCGCTCGGTGGAGCGGCGCGGCCCCGATATCGTCAGCAACGGGCTGGCGCTCTCGGGACCGGCGCACTGGATGTTCGACCGCGACGGGGCGGAGGGGCTGATCAACCGGACGGGGAAACTGATCGGGCCGGTGGCGGCGCGCGACCGCCCGCATCCGGCGTTTCTGGGCTGGCAGCGGCAGGAGGTGTTCAAGGGGTGAGGGAGATATCAAGCAGACCGATGCCTCGAAGAAGCATTGGGAACTAGCAGCCTTCGCGTAGATCGTTGGCGCGGTCGACCCTGCGAAGGGCGGCGAAATGACGGTCCAAACTTTCAGTACAGAGCAGATGTTCATGCTCTGCTAGTTAGCAGCACGGCGGCGATCAGCCATCTTACAATACAACGTCAGGTCTTGTCGAAAGTGATGAATACTGTCAGTGTTAAATGACGATGGATGTTGAGTAGAGCTGTGCTCGGAGAGCGTGCATTTTGGGCAAGAAGGTTCCGTCAGGCGCGATGGCGATCTCGTGCTCTGGCGTCCAAGCGATCGAGTCAGGTGAAGGAAGTTGCCGCTGACGTAGATGGAACCAGCCCGCCCGCACAAAGATCTACCAGGCGGCACCCTTCAAGAAAGCGAGGTAAGTCGTCTTGACGGTGAAAGACCTCGTAACAAAGATTTTGCAATTATTGGTCGCTGCCGGCCTTGGCGCCGCAGCATATTGGTTCTCATCCGTCCAGAGGGCCGAAGGCGAGTACTCGTATCTATTTACCCACCCATATTTCGTGCAGTGCGTTGGCATTGCGCTCGTGCTGATCTTCTCGCCCCAAATTGTGGCGCTGGGCCACAGAGCGATGCGTGTTCTTTCGTCGACATGGTTCCACGCTGTCAGAGCCTTAGTGACGCCCAAGGAAAGGTGGGTTGGAGGCGTGGCGTTGGCGACTTGCTTGGTCGCAGCGCTGGCAGTCGCCGACTTTGCGCAAGGCAGCGCTTTTTACGCTCAGACGGTGCTCCGTGAACTGAAGCACCACTCTACGATTGCCAGGTCGCAGCTAATTGCCAGAGCAAGCGGGGAAGCAGCAGAGGGTCAACTTGGCGGCGGCGCAGAGACAGTCGGGCTAATCCTTACTCTGTTTAAGGGGCACGCACAGAATGCTCACATGGAACAATGGCTAAAGCGGGTGAATGATGCCCGGGTGCTTGGTCGGCTGCTTCAGGAAAGGGCCGAGGCATTCGTTGCTGCTGGCGATAGATTGTGGGCAGTAAGATTCAGCCGCGCAAGTCTGGACATATGGCCCGAAAATGACAACGCCAAGGCGACATTGGAATCTGTGCAAGACCTGTTCGAAGCAAAGCGCGATTCGCTTGTAGCTCTTTTCACCAGCTGCAATGGCCAAAAGCTCAACCTGAGCACGCTTGATGAGGGTGCGCTATCGTTGCTTGTCCGCAATCCGGCCGATACCTACAGGATGATCTCCGAGAGGCCGACGGACTCCTCCCTCAGGCACCTGCAGTTGTCCCTGTGCGGCATAAACCAGACAGATCCGACTTGCGCGGTCAATGAGTTGGAGAGCGAGATGTTTGGGCTAGAGATGGAAGCGAGGTGTCGGGATGAGTGGTATTAAGATTGGCGCATACGCCCCCGTGATCATTTCCCTCCTCGGAACAGCATCGACGTTTGCACTTGCGATTATAGTCGTTTCGATCGCGTATGATCGCCCGCTTCTTCCGATCTACTGGCGACCCTTCTAATGCAACCCGCGCGCAAGGCTACTTTGCGGTCGCTTGTGCTCCTCGCCGCGATTAGTCTCGTGCTGATTGGCCTCGGCGAGTCCCTCAGGGCCTTAGCGGACGCGAACGCTGCACTGCAGCGAAAATGGATAACCAACGAACTATACTTTGATGCAGAATCCGGCGCGAGCTTCGGACAGTCTGATGACGGAGCTGTGAGGCTCCTCACTCGCAACGAATTCTACACACGAGAAGTCGCCGAGCCGGCCGTGGTCGTAGAGGCGAAAAAGAGCGTTCCGCGATTGGGCAATGGGCACTACTTTGACACCGTCTGGAATTTCATTACGTATGTTGAGATACTTGGTGAGAAAGAAGAACTTGCTGCATCACTTGAAGAGATTATCGCATTAGGTGGATTCGCCGACACCACTAGATGTCGGGGTGCGTCAGAATGCAAACCTACGGACAGCGAAGTAAATGTCATTCCCACGCACATGCGTGAACTATTCCAACTCCTGGATCGCGCATTTGTACGTCCCTCCATTCGTGCATATCTGGCCGGCAATCGTGATAGTGCGACCCGACTCGCCGATTTGGCGCTCGACATAGGCTACCTCATCCATACGAACACTGATCGACGCTTTTATTACTACGATGCGCTTCTTGTGTTGGCTACGTTCATCGCCGACCAGCCCGACGGCGAGCCGAGCTACAGCAGCGACGATCTCTACACACTGATCCAGCTTGTTTCTGACGAGTACACAGAGGGGTTCAGCGTCGAACATGATCCGGCCAATGCAACCATCGCCGCATATGTAGCGGGGATCACGAAGTTGAGAAGCGGATGCCTAGTGGAAGCCTCGCGTGTATTCGAGGCCGCAGCTATGAGTGCAGTCGAACGTCCGGCGACGGCAGAACTGTTTGCGTTTCTCGCAATACGAGCGGCAGCGCGGCCGTTCATGTTTCCAGAAAAGTTGGTGCCGTCGGAAACAGACGATAGCGGGCTTGCACACAACGGGTGTGGGACAAGCATTGGGTTAGGTGAACTGCGCACGCACTTCTTGCTGGTCGAGGAAAACCTGCGTGCCATTGCCTTCACTCACCACGGCTTCAGTGCTGACACCGTGTTGTTTCACGAAAGTGTCATGATGGACGAACCCGGCTACGAGACTGTGGTGTCGGAACGTGAGCGGCGACTGAGGATAGAGCAGCTGAAGATGGTGCAGTTGAGAATGGAGAAGCTGCGGGCACAAAGGCTCAGGGCTGCTGAGCTAAATAGTGGTGAGGCGAGGGGCGAGAATGCAAACGTCATTGAGGAAGCGCCTCGTGAATGTGATCAGGTGAGTCTCGCGGCTGCAATCAATCGAAGCTTGGGAGAGGAGGTGGACCTCCCGCAGCCAGATTTCCGGTGGCCGCTACCCGAATTGCCTTCGCTCCCAGCAGAACCTGCCAAGAATGGCATCGACATGCCGACGCGTCAGGGCGCCGCTGTTCGAGCTGTCGATGATGGTCGCGTCACTTTCATCTGTGTAGACGGTTCGGTGTCGACCGTAGTGCTTCGACACGGCCATGATCTAGCTTCTGTGTATTCCGCCTTGGTCGGCTCAGACCTTCGCCTTCGCAGACTTGTCGAGCGTGGTGAGGTTATTGGAGGCGCTGCGACAGAGATGCTTCATTTTGAACTCTGGGGAAAGGACGGGCCGATCGATGCAATGGCTTCTTTGGGCCCCCGTGGCAGGCCCAACCTGCAGCGCCCACCGGAACCGACACCACCACCACCACCACCAGAGGTCTCTGATGAAGTTGTGGAAGCGGCGCAGGCCGGCTTGATCGAACTACATTTTCTTCATGGCACGGCCGGCGGACCGGTGGGCAAGAAGACAACAAACGCGGTAGAAGACTTCCAGGAGTATTATGGATATGTAGTGGATGGCCTCATATCTGAGAACCTAATCATGCAACTGCGGAGCAAGGGCGCAAAGGCAGAGATGCCGAAGTCGCCATCCGGCGATTGACGCTGGTTGCCGTTCGCAGTGACCCCCTGTCACTCATCCCCCATCTTCAGCGCCTGAATAAACGCCTCCTGCGGGATCTCCACCGACCCGAACTGCCGCATCCGCTTCTTGCCGCGTTTCTGCGCTTCGAGGAGCTTGCGCTTTCGCGTCGCGTCGCCGCCGTAGCATTTTGCCGTCACGTCCTTGCGGAGGGCGCGGATCGTCTCTCTTGCGATGATCTTGCCGCCGATGGCGGCCTGGATGGGGATCACGAACAGATGGGGCGGGATCAGCTCCTTGAGCTTTTCGCACATCTGGCGACCGCGGCTCTCCGCTGCGTTGCGGTGGACGAGCATGCTCAGGGCGTCGACGGGTTCGGCGTTGACGAGGATGGAGAGCTTCACCAGGTCGCCGGGGCGGTGGTCGCTTAGTGTGTAGTCGAAGCTGGCGTAGCCGGCGGAGATCGACTTCAGGCGATCGTAGAAATCGAACACCACCTCGTTGAGCGGCAGATCGTATTCGATCATGGCGCGGTTGCCGACATAGGTCATGTTGCGCTGGATGCCGCGCCGATCCTGGCAGAGTTTTAGGATCGACCCGAGATATTCGTCGGGCGTGAGGATGGTCGCCTTGATCCAGGGCTCGCGGATTTCCTCGATCTTGACCACGTCCGGCATATCGGCCGGGTTGTGCAGGTGGATCGTCTCGCCGCTGGTGAGCTCGATCTCGTAGACCACGCTCGGCGCGGTGGCGATGAGATCGAGATCGAACTCGCGGCTCAGGCGCTCCTGGATGATTTCGAGGTGGAGGAGGCCGAGGAACCCGCAGCGGAAGCCGAAACCGAGCGCAGCGCTGGTCTCCATTTCGTAGGAGAAGCTCGCATCGTTGAGGCGGAGCTTGCCCATGGCTTCGCGCAGCACTTCGAACTCGGACGCATCGACCGGGAAGAGGCCGCAGAACACCACAGGCTGGGCCGGGCGGAAGCCGGGCAGCGCTTCGGCGGTGGGCTTTCTGTCATCGGTGATGGTGTCGCCGACATTGGTATCCGCCACCTGCTTGATGGAGGCGGTGAACATGCCGATTTCGCCGGGGCCGAGGCTATCAACGACCACCAGCTTGGGGGTGAAGACGCCAACCCGGTCGAGCTCGTAGGTGGCGCCGGAGGCCATCATCCGGATCTTCTGGCCCTTCTTGATGGTGCCATCGACGACGCGGATGAGGACGACGACGCCGAGATAGGTGTCGTACCAGCTGTCGACGAGCAGGGCCTTGAGCGGGGCGTTGATGTCGCCTTCGGGGGCGGGCAGGCGGTGCACGATGGCTTCGAGCACGAGATCGATGCCGAGGCCGGTTTTCGCGGAAATCTCGACGGCATCGGAGGCATCGAGGCCGATCACGTCCTCGATCTGCTGCTTGACGCGCGGGATATCGGCGGCGGGCAGGTCCACTTTGTTGAGGACGGGCACGATCTCATGGTTGGCATCGAGGGCGTGATAGACGTTGGCGAGGGTCTGCGCCTCGACGCCCTGGGAGGCATCGACGACGAGCAGCGAGCCCTCGACGGCCGACATGGAGCGGCTGACCTCGTAGGCGAAATCGACGTGGCCGGGGGTATCGATGAGGTTGAGGATATAGGTCTCGCCGTTCTGCGCCTTGTAGGCGAGGCGGACGGTCTGCGCCTTGATGGTGATGCCGCGCTCGCGCTCGATATCCATCGAGTCGAGCACCTGCTCCTTCATCTCGCGCGCCTCGAGGCCGCCAGTGGTCTGGATCAGGCGATCAGCAAGGGTCGATTTCCCGTGGTCGATATGGGCGACGATGGAGAAATTGCGGATGTGGTCTAGGGGCACGGACATGCTCGGCTGATATCAGAGCCGTGTGGCCGGGCAAAGATGGTTTCGCGGCGGTTAACAGCGCGGCAGGCGTCGATGAAGAGGAGCATCCCCATGTGCCGACGACGGGCGAGGTGGGAATGGCCGGCCGATGGGACTATAGTTGCCCAGGCCCGTGTCCGAAGCCGTAAAGAGCCTGCCATGACCGATGCAACCGAAGTCACGTTTCGCCTCGCGCTGCTGAAGCGCGATCCTGATCTGCTCGCCGATACAGCAAAGGCCCTGACCGATATCGGCTTCGATGTGAACTTCGATGGTTCGCGTGGATTGATGTTGACCGGACCTAAATCATTGGCCGAACAGATATTTTCGTCGAATATTGAAGTGGACGATGTGGCGCCTAGATTCGAAGAAGAGCCGCGAACAAATCTATTGCCAGATAGTGTAAAGTATACTGTATACTTCCCATCCAAGCCAACATCGTTCTGATGTTGACGGCAACCATCTTTGGGGGGCGGGATGGCGAAGAAAGAGGTGGTCGTCCGCCTTGTACCAAAGAGCCGGTCGCATGCGCCGCGCCGTGAATTCTTCGGCGAGGCGCGCAGTCCTGGGATCGACTCTCTGGTCCCCAATCTTTCGAGTGCCCATGCCGCGATGCAGCAGCTGAGCGAGCTGAGCCTGCCAGCGGTAGCTACGGCCCGCGACCGGTTGGAGACGCGTGTCAGCCCGGCCCTCGTGCAGGAGACGTTCAAGGTCGAACTGGTCGAGCGAGAACTCAAGCTGGAGCCCAACGTCAACGCTGCCCAGACCAACTATTTTGCGCCCAAGACCGAACTCACGATTCCGGACGAGCTGAAGGACGAGGTGGAGTTTGCCTATATTCCGCGGCCGGTCCTGTTTTACTCGGCGCTCCCCACCCCACCGCAGCAGAGCGTCTTCCACCTGACCCTCGACGACGTGCGCACGCTGCTGCGGGCCGGCCGCTGCCATCGCCGCGGCTGGACCGGCAAGGGGATCAAGGTGGCGATGGCCGATACTGGCTTTTTCATGCATCCCTATTTCGTCCAGAACGGCTACTCGTTGATCCCCACAGCCTCTCCCGGTTCAGGCGATCCGTCCATCGACGATGTGGGACACGGCACCGGCGAGGCGGCCAACATCTTCGCCATGGCCCCCGACTGTACGGTGCTGGGCGTCAAGCACGGCAACTCAGCGGCCTCGACGCTCGAAACCTGCGTCGACCTGCGCCCCGACATCATGACCAACTCGTGGGGCTGGGACAGCGACAATCAGACCCGCGACCAGATCCGCCGGAACGACCCTAATTTCTACAACGAGATCGTCGACATCGAGACGGTGGTGCTCGAAGCGGTGGAGGCCGGCATCACGGTGTTCTTCTCGGCCGGCAACGGTCATCGCTCGTTCCCCGCCAGCATCAAGGAAGTCATCGCGGTCGGAGGCGTGTCCTACCTGCCCGATGGCAGTCTGACGGCGTCGAGCTACGCGAGCTCGTTCAAGAGCAAGATCTATCCCGACCGGCTGGTGCCGGATTTCTGCGGCCTTGTGGGACAGTCGACGACAGCGCGACCGATGCCGAGCCACATCATGCTGCCGGTGCCGCCGCAATGCGATCTCGACGGCGAGAACTTTGCGCCCGCCGGCAAGGGCGCCGGCTGGGGCATTTTCTCGGGTACTTCGGCGGCGAGCCCGCAAGCGGCCGGCGTGGCGGCGCTGGTAAAAGGCGCCAACAAGGCGCTTGGTCCTGGGCAGATCCGCTCTGTATTGCAGAACGCAGCTATCGACATCGTCTCAGGCAAGACCGCGATGGGGGATGCCGCCAAGGCCGGCAAGGACCTCGCGACCGGAAGCGGCCTGCTGGATGCCCTTCAGGCCTGCGAAACTTCAGCAAGCCCCTGACTGGATGACGATTAATGCGTGTCCGCCAGCAGCGTGCGGATCTTGTCGCGGTCGGCTGCCGTCAGCGGGTTGAACACCACCATGGCGAGATCGGGCCGCTGGGCCAGCGCGAAGGTCGAGTATTCGAGCGCCAGCGGCCCGGCGATGCCGTGGACGATGCGTTTGACGCCCTCGCCATCGGCATGCACGTCGCCCTCGGCCCACATGGCGCGGAAGTCGGCGGACTGGGCGCTGAGCTCGTCGATGAGGGCGCGGGTATCTTCCAGCATGCCGGCGCGCACCACGTCGCGGCGGACGGTGGCGACGATGGTGCGGGCGAGCTCCTCCCAGCCGGGCCGGGTATCGCGGGCGTGCGGCGTAAAGAGGATGCGCAGCACGTTGCGTTCGGCGATGGGCAGCCGGGCATAATCGACCAGCACCGCGGCGGCCGCGCGATTCCAGGCGACGACCGTCCACACCGGCGTCTTCACGATGGCGGGCGTATCGACCATGGCGTCGAGCACACGCTGCATCTGCGCGGTCACCTCGGGCGTTGCCGGAGCGTGCACGGGTGGCGGGCGGTCCTGGGCGAGGAGGAACAGGTGCTCGCGCTCGTCCGCGTTGAGCAGCAGCGCGCGGCTGAGGCGGTCGAGCACATCGGCGGACGGCGCGCCGCCGCGGCCCTGCTCGAGCCAGGTGTACCAGGTGGCGCTGACATGGGCGCGCTGGGCGACCTCCTCGCGACGGAGGCCCGGCGTGCGCCGGCGGGTGGTTGGCAGGCCGAGCGCGGCCGGATCGAGCCGGGCGCGGCGTTCCTTCAAAAAGCTCGCCAGTGTGTGGTCGGCGGTCTGGGGCATCGGGCCAGCCTGTTAGTCGCTATACCGGTATAAAGTCACGGCTTTTGCCGTTTGGCGTCGTCGCTATCTCAGCCCCAGCATTTAAGCACGGAGTTGAGAAGATGCGAGTATTCATCACCGGTGGCAGTGGCCATGTCGGCACCGCCGTCACCAACGAACTGATCGCCAACGGCCACGAAGTCGTGGGACTGGCGCGTTCGGAGGCTTCGGCGGCCAAGCTCGATGCGGCCGGCGCGAGCGTGCTGCGCGGCGAGCTCGCCGATCTCGAGACGCTGGAGCAGGGGGCGCGGGCAGCCGACGGCGTGATCCATTGTGGCTTCATCCACGATTTCGCCAATTTCGCCGCCGCCGGGCAGGTCGATCGCATCGCGATCGAGACGCTGGGCAAGGCGCTCAAGGGCACCGACAAGCCGCTGCTCGTCACCTCCGGCCTCGCGGGGCTTGCGCCGGGGCGGACGGCGACCGAGCTCGACGAGGTCGATCCGGCCATTCATGCCCGCGTGCCGCGCGTCTCCGAGGCGACGGCGCTGGCGCTCGTGGCCGATGGCATCAACGCCGGCGTCGTCCGGCTGCCGCCCAGCACGCATGGCCGGAACGATAACGGCTTTGTCGCTTCGCTCATCGCCATCGCGCGCGAAAAAGGTTCGGCAGGTTATGTCGGCGAGGGGCTGAACCACTGGGCCGCGGGGCATGTGCTCGATGCCGCGCGCGTCTATCGGCTGGCGCTCGAGAACGCGGTTCCGGGCCGTCGCTACCACGTGGTGGGCGATGCCGGCGTGCCGTTCCGCGATATCGCCGCAGTGATCGGGCGGAAGCTGGGCGTGCCGGTCAAATCGGTGAGCGCCGACCAAGCGGCCGACCAGTTCGGCTGGATGGCGCGGTTCGCCCAGCTGGATGCAAAGGCATCGTGCGAGCTGACGCAGGGCTGGCTCGGCTGGCAGCCGACGGAGATCGGCCTGCTCGAGGATATGGAGCACGGGACGTATTTCTGAACGCGGAGGGTGGGGCCACCCCACCCATGGGGTCGTTCCATCCCTTCACACCGACGTCATCCCCGCGAAAGCGGGGACCTCCGTTTGGCCGCACGCTCAGAAAACAGAGGTTCCCGCTTTCGCGGGAATGACCCCGTGGGTGGGGCGACAGCATGGTTTACGGACGTTAACTCTTGTCGGCTAGGGTCGCGGTCCTGTTCAGAGGATTCGCATGCGCCGGCTATTCACGATCTTTCTCGCCCTCTTCGCCACCACTGCCGCACAGGCGGCCGACTGGAGCTATGAAGGGGGCAGCGTGCCGATTGCCTGGGTCGACAATGGCGCGGCGCAGTTCCAGTTCGCCTGTCGTGGCGGTGACCTTGCCATGGGCTATTGGGTGAAAAAGCCGCACAAGACCGTGGCTGGCGCCGGCGCGATGAGTGTTGCCCTGTCGCCCGATGGCGGCGGCACCATCTTTGCGCAGGACATGCCCATGATCCATGCCGATGGCAGCTCGGTCATCGTTCGTGGCCCGGTGGCGCGGCAATGGGCCAGGCTCGCCCAGCAGGCAAAGACGACGATGGACGTCGCCTTCGTGCGGGCCGGTGGCGAGCGGCTGGATGAGAACGCCTTCGGCGCCGCCGGGTCGTCGGCCGCGATCCGCCAGGTGCTCGACCGCTGCGGCTGACGCTGTGCGCAACCGGATCGCGAGCCGCGGCGTTCCGGCGCCATGCGCGTCCTCACGGCCCTGTTCATGATCCTCCTCGCCCTGCCGGCCACGGCGCAGGAGGCAGATCCGCCCTTGCCGCGCGTCCGCCCGGATGCGTCGAACACAGAGCCGGCCATTCCGTTGCCGCGCACGCGGCCAGCCGAGAGCGCTGCACCTGCGAGCGCACCGGGTCCTGCCGGCGAAATCTACGGCCCGCCCAAGCCGGAAGATCACGCTACAAAGCCGGCCGAACCGGCTGAGCCCCGCATCTACCAGACGGCCTGTCCCGCCGTGCTGCTCGGCCGCATCGAGGCAACGTCGATGCCACCGATTGCCGAGGGGCAGTGCGTGGCGCAATCGCCACTGGCGCTGACCGGCGTCCTCGCCAATGGCCGCATGGTGCCGGTGGCGGGCGGCGTCACCACCGATTGCGGCGTCGCGAGCGCGCTGCCGGCCTGGCTCGAGTCGGTCGACAGCTACCTCATGTCACGCGAGAACACGCGCATCGCCGAACTCGTGGTCGGCACGAGCTACATATGCCGCAACGTCAACAATGCCGAGGGCGGCAACCTGAGCTTTCATGCTTTTGCCGACGCCCTCGACGTGGTCGGCTTCCGCCTCGAGGACGGCCGCTTCGTGACGGTGGAGGAGGGCTGGGCCGATGCGCTGTCGCCCGAGGGCCGGCTGCTGCGCTTCGCGCATGACAGTGCCTGCGGGCACTTCACGACGGTGCTGGGACCAGAGGCCAACGCGCTGCACGAGGACCATTTCCACCTCGATCTCGGCTGCCACGGCAAGACCTGCACGGCGCGGCTTTGCGAGTGACGCCGGCGCGCGGTGTGCTATGAGCCCGCCATGGACATGCCGCTCGAAATCTTCCTCGTTGCAACGCCCGGGCTCGAGGCGAGTGTCGCCGACGAGGCGCGCGAGCGCGACTTCGAGGGCGTGACGCTGGTCGATGGCGGCGCGACCCTGGCCGGCGGCTGGCCGGAGGTGTGGCGGGCCAACCTCGAACTGCGCGGCCCGACGCGCGTGCTGGTGCGGATCGCGAGCTTTAGGGCGATGCACCTCGCGCAACTCGACAAGCGTTCGCGCAAGGTGGCGTGGGGCGAGGTGCTGCAGCCGGACGTGCCGGTGACGGTCGAGGCCACATGCCGCAAGTCCAAGATCTACCATGCCGGCGCCGCGGCGCAGCGCGTCGCGACCGCCATCCGCGAGGAGTTCGGCGCCCCGGTGCGGGACGATGCCGGACTGCGGGTGATGGTTCGGATCGAGGACGATCTCGTCACCATCAGCCTCGATACCACCGGCGAGTCGCTGCACAAGCGCGGCCACAAGGAAGCGGTGAACCGCGCCCCGATGCGCGAAACCATGGCGGCGATGTTCCTGCGCCAGATGGGCTTTGGCGGCGCCGAGCCGGTGCTCGACCCGATGTGCGGCTCGGGCACGTTCGTGATCGAGGCGGCCGAGATCGCCATGGGGCTGAAGCCGGGACGGTCGCGCAGTTTCGCCTTCGAGCAGTTGAAGGGCTTTGACGCGGGCGCCTGGGATGCGATGCGGGCGGTGACGCCCACCATCGTTCCGGATCTGCTGTTTCTCGGCAGCGATCGTGACACCGGCGCGGTGGCGATGAGCCGCGAGAACGCCGAGCGCGCCGGCGTTTCGGCACTGACGCGCTTTTCCGAGCAGGCGATCGCTGATCTGGTTCGGCCTGAGGGCCAGCCGGGCCTCGTGATCATCAACCCGCCCTACGGCACGCGCATCGGCGACCGCGGTGGGCTGACGCCGCTCTATCGGACCATGGGGCAGGTGCTGAAGAGCCGGTTCGCCGGCTGGCGGGTCGGCATCGTTGCGACCGACAAGGCGCTGGTGAACGCCACCGGCCTGCCCTTCCTGCCGCCCGGACCACCGGTGCTGCATGGCGGCTTGCGCGTGACGCTGTGGCGGACCGGGGTGCTGAGGTAGGCGCCGACGTCTCGGTTATCGCCTTCTCCCGCAAGGGGAGAAGGAAGAGGTGGCCGCCCTCAGACCGCGTCTTCTTCCCGGCGCGGGTGATAGGTCGGGAGATCCGCCCAGTCGCGAGACGTGAGAGTGTTGGACCAGTCACGGGCCGGCTTCTGGGTGGCGCGCCTGCGGAGCGGCGCGAAGATGTGCTTGAGAGCCATGATGGCCTCCTTCGAAATTGTTGGGCGCCCCAATAGGTCGGCGCCGATGAACCGGCTCTGAACCGGCCTGTCAGCCTTACGGCGACAGGTGCCAGTCCCGGCGCGGGTGGTAGATGGGAAGGTCGGCGAGTTCCTGCGGGCTCATATGGCTCACGGGATCGTCGGACACCTCGGTCAAGAAGAACTCGCTGAACCAGGTGCGGATGGTGGTGAAGATTTTGTGCATTTGGATAGCCCTCCTTTCCGGCTGTGCGAGCCTGATATGAGCGCTTGCTGAGATAGTCACAATCGACAAGAATTCCGGGTGGGTGTAGAAAATCTACATGGCTAGCCCGTTCCCCATTCCCCTCAATGCCATCCGCGCCATCGAGATCGTGGCGCGCCGCGGCGCGCTGGCACCTGCTGCCGATGAGCTCGGCGTCACCCCGGGGGCGGTGAGCCAGCATCTGCGCCGGGCCGAGGAGCGGCTGGGACTCGAGCTGTTCGAGCGCACGCCGCAGGGGCTGAAGCCGACGCCTGAGCTGAAGGCCATCCTGCCGCAACTGAGCGCCGGCTTTTCGACCCTGCAGGACGCGGTGGCGGCGCTGGCGGCGACAGAGGAGAACGTGCTGACGGTGACGACGGGCAGCGTCTTCGCTTCGCGCTGGCTGATCTGGCGCATCGGCAAGTTCAACGCGCTCCATCCCGAGATCGAGACGCGGCTGGTGGTGACCGGCAAGCTCGCCGATCTCACCCATCGCGACATGGACCTCGCCATCCGCTACGGCCGCGGCCAGTGGCCCGAGACCAATGCCGAGCTGCTGGGCGGGCAGGACTACAGCCCGGTGATGTCGCCAAAACTGCTGGCCGATATCCGCTCGCCCGCCGACCTGCCGCGGCTGCCGATCATTCGCGACACGACGACGATGCTGTCGTGGGAGAACTGGTTCGCCGGGCAGGGGATATCACCCATGCCCGAGACGTTCGGGCCGACGTTCAGCGATCCGGCGCTCGCCTTCGATGCGGCGATTTCCGAGCAGGGCGTGCTGATGGCAGCCGACCAGATGTCGGCCGATGCGGTCAGCGATGGACGGCTGGTGCGTCCATTTGGCAGTGTCCGCGAGGACAGGCTCGGCTACTGGTTCGTGGCGACGACGACGCGCCGCGAGCCGCGCCGGGTGAAGCTGTTCCGCGAGTGGATCCGCAACGAGATGCCGGATTCGGTGGGCGGCTATGTCGACCAGGCGCGCCGGGGGCACGGCGTGCCGGCCGCGAAGGCAAAGCCCTAGAGCAGTTCACTGTTTCGTTGAAACACTGAACTGCTCCAAGTGTTTGATCTGTCGCGCTTTCGAACCGGAAAAGTCTGCAACTTTTCCTGAAAGCGCTCTAGCGGCTCGGAAGGGAGGGTGACGATGACGGCGCCGACAACCCCGCCATACTATGGCGACCTGCTGGGCGGCCGCGAGGAGGGCATCCCGCCCGACGAAGGCGCGCGCTGGGTCGTTTCCGACCTGGCCGCCATCGCCCGCTACGATCCCACCTGGGTCTGGACGGAGCGCGGCGTCGATGTGACGCTGCGTACCATCTCCGAGGGGCACGCCGGTTCCGAGATCGGCTTTGCCGTCGGCGAGGTGTCCGGCACCATCCGCCTCAGCCCCGACGAGTCCGGCTACGCGCGGGTCGAGGTGTCGATCGGCGGCGACGAGGTGCTCCGCCTCTACATCGACCGGCCCTACGAGGAATACGAGGGCCACCCGCCGGGCGCGAGCTTCAACGAGAAGCGCGTCGTCGATGCCCCGGCCCGCATGGGCAAGCACCAGAACTGGCTGCAGATCCGCGCCGAACACTGGCCCGAACTGGGGCTCGGCGACGCGTATCTGAGCTTCGAGGCCAAGGGCTGGGGCGATCCGGTGGTGGAGGAGGATAAGTAGCTCGGTCGCGTCCTGCGGCTTGCGCCTGCCGGGGTCACAGTTTAGAACAATTCTAAACTGAACGACGGACGACGACCATGCTTGCACGCCTCATCCACCCGCACCGGCGCGACTTTTCGAGTCTCGACGAGCGCGAGATCCTGTCGCTGGCGGTGGCGGCCGAGGAAGAGGATGGGGCGATCTATGCTGAGATTGCCGAGCGCCTCGCCGGGAAATATCCGGCGACCGCGAAAGTGTTTGCCGGCATGGCGGCCGAGGAAGACGGGCACCGGCGGCGGCTGCTCGATCTCTATGTGCAGAAATTCGGCACGCGGCTGAAGCCGATCCGGCGCGAGCATGTGCGCGGCTTCATGAGCAGGAAGCCCGTCTGGCTGATGGAGACGATGGGGCTCGACCAGGTGCGCCAGCTCGCCTTCGAGATGGAACAGGCGGCGGTGCGCTTCTATTCCGAGGCGGCGGCGCGGACGACCGATGTCGAAGTCCGAAAACTGCTCGGCGATCTCGCGGTGGAGGAGCGCCAGCACGCGACCAAGGCCGACGAACTGGCCGAGGGCGCGCTTGGTCCGGACGAGCGGGACAGCGAGAAATCGGAGGAGCACCGGCAGTTCGTCCTGACCTATGTGCAGCCGGGGCTCGCCGGGCTGATGGACGGCTCGGTGTCGACGCTGGCGCCGGTGTTCGCGGCGGCGTTTGCGACCGGCAACACCTGGTCGACCTTCCTCGTCGGCATGGCCGCGGCAGTGGGGGCCGGCATTTCGATGGGCTTCACCGAAGCGGCGGCCGATGACGGCAAGCTCACCGGGCGCGGCTCGCCGGTAACGCGCGGCGTGGTCACCGGCATCATGACGACGCTCGGCGGCCTCGGGCATGCGCTGCCCTACCTCATCCCGCATTTCTGGGTGGCGACCGGCGTTGCCGCGGCCGTGGTGCTGGTCGAGCTCTGGGCGATCGCCTTCATCCAGAACCGCTGGATGCAGACCCCGTTCTGGCGCGCTGTGCTCCAGGTCGTGCTCGGCGGCTCACTGGTGTTTGCCGCGGGGATCTTGATCGGGAGTGCGTGAGGCGCGCTTCCTCCCAATCACCAGCTGTCACCCCTGCGAAGGCAGGGGTCCAACCCGCAGCCCGCGCCAGCGGAGAGATGGATCCCTGCCTTCGCAGGGATGACATCCGGTGGGTGGGCGACTTGAGCGCCTGAGCCTCGACCTAATCCGCCAACACCGCCACACCCAGCGCCGCGAGCAGCGCCAATACCGCGGCCTGGAAGGGCCACGGCATGAACTTGCCGCGTGGCTTAGGCTTGGGATTGCTGTCGTCGTTCCGCATGGAAGTCCTCCAGTCTCCCGGGTCTCCTCCGACCCGGTAGCGGCAGACTACACCCTAAACCCCGCCGCGCGACTTCACGAGTTCGCGCATGCTCTCAGCATGCGGCCCGGCCTCTGCGCCGAGCCCCTCGACCACGCCTGCCCGGTCGGCCTCCGCCCGGTTCTGGCTCGCCTTGAACTTGCCCTCGAGCCCGGTGATTTCGATCTCGAGCCCGATAATGCCCTTGATCTGGCTGGCGATGAAGGCTTCCGGCGCGTCGCTCACTGCCCAGGGCTTCGGCCGCCTGCCTTCCTGCTGGTCGGTCAGCGCCGCGACATTGGCGAGCAGCCAGCCCGCATCGTCGACGATCCGGGCCGTGCCGCGCGCCTGCACCAGCGCAAAGTTCCAGGTCGGCACCACTTTGCCGTCCACGGCCTTCTGCGCGTACCAGCTGGGCGTGATGTAGTGCTCGCTGCCCTGGAACACGACGAGCGCGTCCGGCGCTTCAGCCAGCGCCTTCCACTGCGCATTGCCGCGCGACAGGTGGGCGCGCAGCGTGCCGAACGGGCCGTCGCCAGGATAGAGGATGAACGGGATCGGATTGGCGAGGAGCCCCGCCGACCCGCCCGAAACGAGCAGCCCGAGCGGATGGGCGGCGATGAACGCCTGCTGGGTGGCGATATCGGTCTCGCGGAAGGCGGGCGGCTGGTACATGGCGTGTCTCCGTGCGGCGCGCGTCCGTTGCCTCAACCCGGCTGAATGGCGGCTGAACCGTGGTCCTCGGCAATCATCTGCGCCGCCTTCGAACCGATCGCCATGGCGATGGCATTGGTGTTGGCCGAGGGGATGGCCGGGATGATCGAGCAGTCGATGATGCGCAGATTCTCGATGCCGCGCACTTTCAAGCGCGGGTTGACCACCGCCATGGGGTCATCGTCGCGCCCCATCTTGAGGCTGCCCGACGGGTGATAGTTGGTCTTCACCGTTTCCTGCGCGAAGCGGGTCATGCCGGCGAGATCGGTGATGCCGCGGCCGGGCAGGATCTCTTCCTTGATCTTCGACAGGAACGGCTCGGTCTCGAGGATGCGGCGCGCGTGCCGCATCGAGGCGAGAGTGAGCCGCAGGTCCTCGGCGTCGCCGAAAAAGTTGGGATCGACCAGCGGCTGGGCCGCCGGATCGGCCGAGCGCAGCCGCACCGTGCCGCGCGCCTTGGGGCGCAGCAGGCACGAGGTCAGCGTGACGCCCCAGGTCGGCTTGGCTTTGCTGACATCGCGATCCTGATAGACGATCGGCGCGCAATAGAGCTGGATGGTCGGCCGGTCGCCGCCATCGGGATCGTAGAACAGGCAGGATTCGATGCCGGTGGTGGTCACCGGGCCGGAATTGAACAGCAGGTATTGGAGGCCATTCCGGACCATCGGCCAGCCGCTATCCTGGCCGAAATAGCCGGATTTCGCCTTGGTCGTCGCGATCACCGGCACCTCGTGGTGGTCCATGAGGTTCGAGCCGACGCCAGGCAGGTCCGCGATCACCGGGATCTGGAAATCGTCGAGATGGTCGGCCGGTCCGATGCCGCTCAGCATCAGGAGCTTGGCCGAATTATAGGTCCCCGCGCCGACCAGCACTTCGCGCCCGGCCCGCACCTCATGCGGATCGCCATCGCGCGAATAGGCGACGCCCACCGCCTTGCCATTCTCGATGATGATGCGATCGACCCGCGCCTCGGTGACGATGGTCAGCCGCCGGTCGCGCCGCAGCGGATCGAGGAAGGCGCGCTTGGCATCCGACCGCGATTTGTAGCGGTCCCACTGCGCATAGGTGTGCTGCATGATGCCCACCCCGTTCTGCCGCTCGCCGTTGAAATCGGGGTTGTAGGCATGCCCCAGCCCCTGCGTCGCGAGCAGGAAATCCTCGGTAGTGTCCGAGATGTGCCCGGGGTCCGAAATCCGCAGCCGGCCGCCGATACCGTGGTAGCGATTGTTGAAGCGCCGGTTGCTCTCGAGTCCTGTGAAATGCGGCAGCAGGTCTTCGTAGGACCAGTCCCCGCCATTGCCGCCAAGCCCCTTGGCCCAGCCGTCGTAGTCCTCCTTCTGGCCGCGCATGTAGACCATGGCGTTGACGGCGCTGCCGCCGCCGAGGGCCTTGGCCTGCGGGATGATCGGTGCACGACCGCCGAGCTGCGGCTGCGGCACCGTGCGGTGCATTTCGAGATAGGTGTCCTTGGCCAGGTACTTCATATAGCCGGCCGGCATCGCCATGATAGAATTGGTGTGGCGCGGGCCGCGCTCGATGATCAGCACCGAATAGCCGAAATCGCTGACCAGCCGGCTCGCCGCCACCGATGCCGCCGAGCCGCCGCCCACGATGATAAAGTCGAATACCCGCTCGGCCATTGGTCACTCCCGCCCTGACTGCATAGCGGGAGCGGCGGGGGTTGGGTAGTCGGCTCAGGCGGCGCGCGCCTTTGCCCTGAGCCGCGCATAGATCAGCGCCGAGACGGTGAGCCCGAGCCCGATGACGACCAGTGATGGCGTCCAGCCCGCATCCGGCCCGAACAGCACCTGCGCCATTCGGCGGCCCGGCAGCAGGGTGAAGCAGCCGGCAAGGATCAGCGCGAAGAAATAGAGCCCCTGCATCTCAGCCCGGTGACCGGCGACATCGCCGCGCCGGATCAGCAGGATGCCGCGCGTGACCCCGACATAGGTGAAGGCCGCGAACAGATGGATCGGGCTGAACGGGCCGATGATCCGCATCTCGTTGATGAACCAGGCACTGGTCGCAACGACCAGCATCAGGCCGACCCAGATGCGGCCCATCAGCTTGTGCGCCGGCGTGCCCTTGGGCCGGAACAGGACGACCGCGCCGATGACGAGAGCGCCGAGGGCGGCAAAGGCGTGGATCTGCACGGCGAGAGGCGCGGCGAGGAGGGGTGTGAGGCTCATGGCAATGTCCGGTTGCTGGCTTGCCCAGCCCCTTCCCCTCACGTAAGCCTCGGCACAAGCGGACATACGGGAATGGACGACCTGCTTCGTGGCTGACGGTTCCCTGCATTTGGCGATGCGTGAAATGCGGACGCATTTCACCGACCCGCGCGTCCTCGGCGCGCTGGCGGTGGTGTCGCTGCTGATCGGCTTTGTCGGCCCGTTCGGCACCTTCGAGATTCTCGGCACCGCGGCGCGCCCGGCCTACTGGGCGGCGATCGTGGTTGCGACCTATGCCGTGGGCTATGCGGTCAGCATCCTGCTGTTCGAGCCGCTGCGCCGCGCCGTGCCCAATCGGCTGGCGCGCATTCTCGTCCTCGCCGCTGTGCAGGGCCCGCCGATCGCTTTGGCGGTGTACCTCATCAACGCGCTGGCCTTCGGCGCTTCGATGTTCGAGCTGCCCATGCTCGTCGTCTACTGCACGCTGATCTCGCTCGGCATCGTGCTGCTTTCCGATATCGCCCTCGCCTGGCAGCCCAGGCCCGTGGCACCAGCCGCGACGCAAACGCCGGCGATCCTCGATCGCGTGCCGCTGCCGCAGCGCGGTGCGCTGCAGGCGCTGGTGGTCACCGACCACTATGTCGAGGTGCTGACCGACAGGGGCGGCGCCCTGCTGCTGCTCCGCCTCGGCGACGCCATCCGCGAGACGACCGGCGTGCCGGGGGTGCAGATCCACCGCTCGCACTGGGTGGCGCTGGCGGCAGTGGAGCGCGTGGTGCGGTCTGACGGCAAGGTGTTCGTCGAGCTGAAGGGCGGTCGCCGCCTGCCGATCAGCCGCGGCTATCTCGCGGCGGCGCGGGATGCGGGACTCGTCGTCTAGGCGGCGTTCGCGGCCCTGGGCTCCAGCACAGTTTCGAGGATGGTGCCCGACTTGCGGCATTCCTCGGCGATCTCGATGGCGAAATCCTTGAGCATCTCGCGATCGAGCACGGCGGAGTCGCGGACGACCATGGCGATGTCGCGATGCACGGTGTCGACATCGGAGGGCTCGATCTCGACCAGGCGCCCGGCCGCAATGTCGTCGGCGACGGCCGAGTGGACGAAGAAGCCGACGCCCTCGCCGCGAATGGCGATGCGGCGCGCCGGACCGGTGGGCAATTCCACCGACACGGGCGCGCGGCGGAACAACGCCAGCGCGGCATCCGGATAGACCTGCCACCAGTTGATCGAAATGAGCCGCGGCACGCGCCTCAGCACATCCTCCATTTTCGGGTTGGGCCCGAGTTCGGCGGCGATTTCCGGCGTCGTCATCATCGGCACGCGCTCGCGCAGCACCAGCAGCGGCACCAGATCGGTGATAATCGGATCGAGGTTGGGCCAGCACAGGATCCCGAGCTCGATGTCGCGCTCGCGCAGCATGGCGGCGATCTGGCTCTGCCGGCCTTCGTGGATGACCACATCGACGGACGGGTATTTCTGCTGGAAGCGCAGCAGCGATTCCGTGATCAGCGGCGACACGAGGCTGCGCAGCGAGCCGATCGAGACGCGCCCGCGCTCGACCCGGCGCAGCGCCTCCTTGGCCTCCTGTGCGGCCTGCAGGATGCGGCGCGCATAGGGCAGGAAGGTCATGCCCTGGTCGGTCAGCTGGATGGTGCGGCCGCGATGGAACAGCGGCACGCCCAAGAGGTCCTCGAGCGCCCGCATGCGCATCGACACCGTCGCCTGCGTGACGTTGAGCTTCGCGGCCGCTTTGGTGAAGCTCAGATCCTGCGCGATGCGGTCGAAAGTGCGGATCTGGTCGAGGTCCATGGATCGGCCCGGCTTATGGGGAAGACGGATGCGCTGGGGGAAGCGCGCTGTCACATTGGATATGCTGATGGACGAGCCATTGGCAAGGTACCGACCCGCATCACTGCTGTGTCACCCCTGCGAAGGCAGGGGTCCAACTCACAGCTGGCGCCAGTGGAGCGACGGATCCCTGCCTTCGCAGGGATGACAGCCGGTGGGAGTTAGGGCTCCTGCGCCCTCCGCGAGGCCTCTTTCCGCGCCAGTTTCGCTGCCTTGTTGCGCGCCGCGACTGCCGCCGCGTCGTCACCCAGATGCGCATCGCCGCGTGCTTCGGCCAGCTGCATCTGCCGCTCGCGCTCCACCGCGCCATCCGGCGCCGCCTTGGCGCAATCGGGGCACAGCGAACCCACCGCCTCGTGCGGCAGCATCGGGTTGCGGCAGGCGCGGCAGAGCACGGCTTCGCCTTCGGCGAGGCCATGCGTCACCGACACGCGCTCGTCGAAGACAAAGCATTCGCCGTTGAAGCGGCTCTCGGTTTCGGGGACGACTTCGAGGTATTTGAGGATGCCGCCCTTGAGGTGGAACACCTCCTTGAACCCCTGGCTCAGCATATAGGCCGAGGCCTTCTCGCAGCGGATGCCACCAGTGCAGAACATCGCGACCTTGGGGTGCTTGGCCGGATCGAGCGTTGCGACGTAGTCCTTGAACTCGGTGAAGCTTTTCGTTGCCGGATCATGCGCCCGCGCAAAGGTGCCGAGCTTCACTTCGTAATCGTTGCGGGTGTCGATGACGGTGACGTCGTTCCGGTCGATCAGCCCGTTCCACTCGCCCGGTTCGACATAGGTGCCGACCAGCTGCGATGGATCGGCTTCGGGCGCGCGCAGCGTCACGATCTCGGGTTTGAGCCGCACCTTCATCCTGAGGAACGGCATCTCCGCTGCCCACGAGAATTTGGCCTCCGCGCCGGCGAGCCGCCCGGCCCAGAGCGGGGCGCTCGCGAACCACGCCATCAGCGCGTCGATCGCCTCCGGCGTGCCGGCAACGGTGCCGTTTATCCCTTCCGGCGCGAGGATGAAGGTGCCGCGGATTTTTCGCGCACAACAGTAGAGTGCGAGCTCCGGCTTCAGCGCTTCGGCATCCGGCAATGCGACGAACTTATAGAGCGCCAGCACCTTGAACCGGTTCAGGCTTTCGGGCAGGTTCGCGGCGATTTTCACGGGCTCGGACATTGCGGCGGGTGTAGCATCACCTCGCGCTACCGGGCAAATCTGACAGATCGGGAGATGAGAGATGACCTATCGGGCCAGTGACGCTCGCTATGGCGGCAACATGCAGTATCGCCGGACCGGCGCGTCCGGGCTGAAGCTGCCGGTGATCAGCCTAGGGCTGTGGCAGAATTTCGGTGGCAACCGCGACTATCCGTCGGCCTTCGAGATCCTGAGCTACGCCTTCGACAAGGGCATCACCCATTTCGACCTCGCCAACAATTACGGTCCGCCTCCGGGCTCGGCCGAAGAGCTGTTCGGCGACGTGATGGCGCGCGACTTCCGCCCCTACCGCGACGAGATGATCGTTTCGAGCAAAGCCGGCTATCTGATGTGGGACGGGCCCTATGGCGAGTGGGGCAGCCGCAAGTACGTGATGGCCTCGGCCGACCAGAGCCTGAAGCGCCTCGGGCTCGACTATGTCGATATCTTCTACTCGCACCGCTACGACCCCAACACGCCGCTCGAAGAGACGATGGGCGCGCTGGCGAGCCTCGTGCAGCAGGGCAAGACGCTTTACGTCGGCATTTCGAGCTATCCGGAAAAGCAGACGCGCGAGGCGCACCGCATCCTCGCCGAGATGGGCGTGCCCTGCATCATCCACCAGCCGAGCTATTCGATCCTCAACCGCTGGATCGAGGACGACAGGACGATCGACGCCTGCGGTGAACTCGGCATCGGCGTCATCGCCTTCTCGCCGCTGATGCAGGGGATTCTGTCGGGCAAGTACAACAAGCTCGCCGGCCAGCTCGAGGGCACGCGCGCCTCGGAGAACTATTCGCTGAATGCCGGCCGGCTCGAGCCGCGCATTCTCGATGCCGTGCAGAAGCTCGGGGCGATCGCCGAAAAGCGCAAGCAGTCCATGGTGCAGCTGGCGCTCGCCTGGGTGCTGCGGCGCAAGGAAATGACTTCGGCGCTGATCGGCGTGCGCACGCTCGATCAGCTCAAGGACTGTCTCGGCGTGCTCGACAATGTCGAGCTCTCGGCCGAGGAGATCGCGGCGATCGACGAAGCGGCCAAGGGCGGGCTCGTGGACAGCCGGCCGATCAAGTGATGGCGCGGCGGCCGGTGATGGCTGCCACCAGCACGACATAGACCGTCAGCGTCATCGGCGCGGCCAGATAGCTGTCGGGAAGCCCCAGCACCGCCGCGCCGATCATCACAACCAGCAGCGCATGCCGCCGCTGCGGCGTGCGCTCCGCAAGTGGCAGCCACAGCCAGCCGGCGAGCGGAGTTGCGAGCATCAGCACCCAGCCGATCAGTCCGAGCAGCCCGCCCGATACCGCGAACTGTGCGATGTCGTTGTGGAGGTGCACCACCTGGCCCCAGCTCAGCTGCTCCGGCGTGAGCTGCTCGCGCACCAGCGGCATGGTGGCCTCGCCCCAGCCGTGCCCGGTGAGGGGCGACAGCGCGAACAGTTCGGCGGCGGCGCGGTAGAGGCCGAGGCGGATGTCGATGGCGGCATCGGCCACGGGGCCGCCGCTCGCGATGCTGGCGAGCACATCCCGCAGCCGGATGCGGGCGGTGCCTGGCAGTTCCACGAACAGCGCGGCGATGACGATGGCCGCGGTCGCGACCAGCACCGCCGCGATGATGCTTGGGCGTCTGGCGAGGCAGAGCCCGGTGACGAGCAGCAGCACCGGCAGGGCGACGAGCGCGGTGCGCGAGCCGGTGAGGACAATCACGATCAGCGCGGCAGCGAGGCCGAGTAGCGCCCACCAGCGGCGCGGCTGATCGGTGAACAGTGCGCCGAGGCCGAGGAATGCGGCGACGAGGGTCGTGACCGCGAGGCGATAGGGGTCGGTCAGCCAGAACCCCTCGGCGGCGCGGGGGATATTGAGGCCGAAGCGGAGGAGGAGTGTGGTCGCGAGGCCGACCGCGGCGCCGATCAGGGCGTAGCGGGTGAGGTCGGCGCCGCCGATGAGGCGGGCGAGGGGGGCATGGAAAAGGAGGGCGGAAAAGCCGAGGAGGGGCAGGAGATCGGCGGGAGTGCGGAGAGTGAGGACGGCGCTGACGGTGAGCAGGAGGAAGGCGGTAAGAAGGAGCAGGGACGGAGGGTCCAGCCGCCCGCGCTGCCAGAGCGCCGCCACGGCGCAAGCCGCCAGCACCACGAACGTCGTCGCGTAACCGAGCGCCGGGGCGAGCCCCAGCGCCGCGAGCAGAACCGCCGGACCCAGCAGCCCCGCCGCGCGCTCCATCAGCCGCGCAGCGTCCCGCCGGTGGCCTTGGTGACCGCGGCGACGACGTTGCCGGCGACGGCCTCGATTTCCTCGTCGGTCAGCGTCTTCTCGCTCGGCTGCAGCGTTACCGCGATGCCGATGGACTTTTTGCCCTCGGCAATGCCCTTGCCCTCGAACACGTCGAACACCGTCACATCGGTGATCAGTGCCTTGTCGGCATTCTTCGCGGCGCGGATGATATTGGCCGCCGGCACGTCGCGATCGACGAGGAAGGCGAAGTCGCGGCTCACCGCCATCAGGTCGGAAAGCTTCAGCGCGGGCTTGGCGCGTGTTGCTTTCTTCCGCGGCTCGGGGATGGCGTCGAGATCGAGCTCGAACGCCGCCACCGGGCCGGTGAGGTCATAGGCTTCGAGCACGCTCGGGTGCACTTCGCCGAACCAGCCGATGACCACCTTAGGCCCGAGCTGTATGCGCCCGCCGCGGCCCGGATGGCTCCACGATGCCGGCTCGGCGACGAGCTGCAGCTTGTCGACATCATGCCCCAGCGCATCGAGCAGCGCCGCGATATCGGCCTTGGCGTCGAACACGGAAACCTTGTCGCCCTGCGCCTGCCAGTGCCGCGCGCTGCCCAGCCGGATGCCGGTCGCGTAGGTGCGCTGGCCCTCGGGGTCGATGCCCAGAAACACCTGGCCGACTTCGAACAGCTTCAAATCGGCAAAGCCGCGATTGGTGTTGCGCTCGGCCGCGGCAAGCAACCCCGGCAGCAGCGAGGGCCGCATGTCGGTGAGTTCGGACGCGATTGGGTTGGCGAGCTTCAGCTCGGGCTTGCCGCCGCCGAACTGCTCGGCTGCTGCAGAGGTGATGAACGACCAGGTGACCGCCTCGTCGAGCCCGCGCGCCGCGAGGGTGCGGCGGGCGAGGCGCCGGCGGTTCTGCAGCGTCGTCAACATGCGCGATGCCACGTGGTTGAGCCGCGGCAGCGGATCGACCGGCACGTTGTCGACGCCCACCATGCGCATCACTTCCTCGGCGAGGTCGGCCTTCATGCTGACGTCCGGCCGCCACGACGGCACGTGCACCTTGCGGGTGTTGCCGGTGCCTTCGAGCTTGAAGCCGAGCCGGCTCAGGATCGCTTCGATCTCGTGCGCGCTGGTCTCGAGCCCGGTGAGGCGCTCGACTTCTGACAGCGGGAAATCGACGACGGTGTTGGGGAACACGTCCTCGCCCGAAATCACCGGCTGCATGGCTTCGCCGCCGACCAGCTCAAGCATCAGCCGCGTCGCGAGTTCGAGGCCGGGCTCGGTGAGCGCCGGATCGACATTGCGTTCGAGGCGGTAGCGCGCATCGGAGACGATGCCGGTCTTGCGGCCGGTCTGGGCGATGAGGTCCGGGTCCCAGCTGGCGCATTCCATCAGCACATTCACCGTCTCTTCGGTCGTGCCTGAGCGGATGCCGCCCATCACGCCGCCAAGGCAGAGAGGCCCGAGATCGTCGGCGATTACGGTCATCGTCTCGTCGAGCGCATAGACCTTGTTGTCCAGCGCATCGAAGCTTTCACCGGGCTTGGCGACGCGCAGCACGGCCTGGCCGACGATCTTGTCGGCATCATAGGCGTGCAGCGGCCGGCCCCAGCCGAGCGAGACGAGGTTAGTGATATCGACCACGGCATTGATCGGCCGGAGGCCCACGGCGCGCAGGCGCTGCTGCAGCCACTCCGGCGACGGGCCGTTCTTGATGCCCTTGAACACGCGACCGGCAAACTTGCGGATCGCCTTGGGCTGGCCGGGCGCGAAATTGTGCGGCAGCGCCGGAATCGGCGACGGGCCTTTGGACGGCACCGGCGACATGTCGGTCTGCTTGAGCGTCCCCAGCCCGAACGCCGCGAGATCGCGCGCCACGCCATAGACACCTGTGGCATCGCCACGGTTGGGCGTGATCGAGATATCGATCACGGTGTTGCCGAGCTTGGCATACTCGACATAGGGCACGCCCACCGGCGCATCGGCCGGCAGCTCGATGATGCCGTCATGGTCGTTCGAAAGCTCGAGCTCGGCGGCCGAGCAGAGCATCCCGTCCGACTTCTCGCCGCGGATGACGACGCCGGCCTTCAGCGTGAAATCCTTGCCCGGAATGTAGACGCCCGGCGCCGCGAACACCGACTTGAGGCCCGTGCGCGCGTTCGGCGCGCCGCAGACGACGTCGATCAGCGCGCCGGTGCCGGCATCGACCTTGCAGACGTTGAGGTGGTCCGAATTCGGATGCGGCTTGGCCTCGACGATCAGCGCCGTGACGAACGGCTTCAGCTTCGCCGCCGGATCGACGATCTCCTCGACCTCGAGGCCGACCATGGTCAGCGCCTTGCCGATCTGGTCGGCCGTGGCGGTGGTGCTCAGATGTTCTTTCAGCCAGTCGAGGGTGAACTTCATGTCGTGATGCTTTCGGTCGCTTCGATCCCGGGCAGCTGCCCGCTGATCTCGAAAAGTTTGGCGAGGACGTTGGCGAAGCCGCGCGCATCGTCGACGGCGCGGTGCGTGTGTTCGATGCCGCCGTACCAGGCGTCAGGAATGCTGCGCATGGTCCAGTCGACATAGTCGGCGCCACGCAGCGCGCCGGCCATGGTGTGGAGGCACACGCCCGGCCCATGGAAAATCTGCCGCCGCGCGAAATGCGGCACGCCGAACACGCGGCTATCGGCAAAGCTGTCGAGATAATGGTCGATCCAGATGCCGTCGTAGATCAGCGGCGCGGCAACGAACACGTGCTGGCCGGGGAGGCTCGCCACGAAATCGGCATAGCGCGGCATCACCTCGCTTGCGGGCTCGGGATTGGTTGTCGCCGCCAGCCACGCCTCCGGCTGCGTCTGCCACCAGGCCATCGTGCCGGGATCGGGCTCGCGATCGGCGCGCGGCGCCAGCACCGCCTCGAACTCGGCGATCACGCGGCCGGTGCGGTCGCAGGCCACCGAGGCAAAGCTCAGCATGGACGAGGCGAGCGGCGAGGGGCCATCCGCCTCGATATCGGTGACGACAAAGGTGGTGATCGGCTGATCTTCGAGCGCGCTCATCGCGGCAGCTCCTCGACCAGCCTGAACCGCTCGCAGACGAGCTCCAGATCGTCCGACCACCCGCCATTGCGCTCGAAGAAGGCGATGTGCCCCTCGCGCCAGTCGGCGAGCGTGCGAAAGCCTTCGCCCTCTTCGTAGGCGAACTGCTCGTCCATCTCGCTGAAGCGGCGATAGCTGACGTCGACCGTCTCGATCACGGCCGCCGGGCGACCTTGCCCGTCGAGCACGACATCGCGCCGGCCGACCACGGGCAGGGCCTCCTTGCCCGGCCCGAAATCGCGCACCGCGCCACAGGTCGCGGTCTTCGTCCCCGCGAGGACGAGCGCGAGCAACTCATCGGCCAGCGCGGGGCTGTCGCCGAACGAGAAGGTCACCGCGTTCGCGTATTGCGCGGGGAGCTGCGACATCAGCTCGACAGGCCCCCGAACAGCGTCGGCAGGTCGAGCGGGCGGAAGCCGTAGTGGTCGAGCCAGCGCTTGTCGGCGTCGAAGAAGGCGCGCAGGTCGTTCATGCCGTATTTCAGCATGGCGATGCGATCGATGCCCATGCCCCAGGCAAAGCCCTGGTAGACATCGGGGTCGAGCCCGCAATTGCGCAGCACGTTCGGGTGCACCATTCCGCAGCCCAGAATCTCGAGCCAGTCATTGCCCTCGCCGATCTTCACTTCCGAGCCCGAGCGGTCGCACTGCACGTCGACTTCCATCGACGGCTCGGTGAAGGGGAAGAAGCTCGGGCGGAAGCGCAGCGTGACGTTGTCGACCTCGAAGAAGGCCTTGAGGAACTCTTCCAGCACCCAGCGCAACTGGCCGATATGCGAGCTCTTGTCGATGACGAGGCCTTCGACCTGGTGGAACATCGGCGTGTGCGTCTGGTCGCTGTCGTGGCGATAGGTGCGGCCCGGCATCACCACGCGGATCGGCGGATCGATCGCGGCAGTGAGGTAGGGAGCGGCCGGCTTCTCGTTGGATTTCAGCATGGTGCGGATCTGCACCGGCGAGGTGTGAGTCCTGAGCACGCGCTTCACCCCGTCGGGCGAGGGCGCCATGAAGAACGTGTCGTGCATTTCGCGCGCCGGATGCCCCTCGGGGAAGTTCAGCGCGGTGAAATTGTACCAGTCGGTCTCGATGTCCGGCCCTTCGGCGATCGAAAAGCCCATGTCCGAGAAGATCGCCGTGATCTCGTCGATCACCTGGCTGACCGGATGGATGCGGCCCTCGGTCGTCGGCGCCGGCTGGATCGGCAGGGTCACGTCCACGCGTTCGGCCGCGAGACGGGCATCGAGCGCGGACTTGCCGAGTTCGGCCGCCTTAGCCTCGATCAGCGCCGTGACTTCGGTCTTGAGCCCGTTGATGGCGGCGCCGGCCGACTTCCGCTCTTCGGCCGCGATGCCGCCGAGCGTTGCGAGCAGGGCCGAAACCGAGCCCTTCTTGCCGAGGGCGGCAACGCGCACTGCTTCGATGGCGCCTTCATCGCTGGCGGCCGCGACGGCGGCGCCGATTTCGGCGCGGAGGGTGGCGATCTGGGCGTCGAGAGACATTGTACTTGTCCGAAAATTGAGTTTCAGGGCCAAACGAAAAAGCCCCGCGCCATCCCCGTTTCGGGGCGGCGCAAGGCTTAGCTTAGGGCCTCAGAAAAGGCGAGTAGCTATCAGGCAGTAACGCGCTGATGCGTGGTCGTCTCGAGCTTCTCGAGATAGCCAAGAGCAGTCTTGGCCTGGGCGACCAGGGCGGCGAACGCTGCGGGCTCGGTGATCGCGAGATCGGAGAGCACCTTGCGGTCGACGGCAATCTCGGCCTTGCTGAGGCCGTCGATAAATCGACCGTAGGTCAGGCCGTGATCGCGCACGGCGGCGTTGATGCGCTGGATCCACAGGGCGCGGAAGTTGCGCTTCTTGGCGCGACGATCGCGGTACGCATACTGGCCGGCCTTGTCGACGGCGGCCTTGGCGGTGCGGATGGTGTTCTTGCGGCGACCGTAGAAACCGGAGGCGGCCTTGAGAACCTTCTTGTGGCGGGCGTGGGCGGTAACGCCCCTCTTTACGCGGCTCATCTAGCTATCTCCTTAGCGGTTATACGGCATGTACCACTTGACCAGGCTTTCATCGCCCTTCTTGAGGATCTTGGTCCCCCGGTGAGAGCGGATGTAGTCGGCGTCGTGGGAAAGGAGACGGTGGCGCTTGCCAGCCACGCCGGCCTTGACGCGGCCGGTCGCAGTCATCTTGAAGCGCTTCTTGGCGCCCGATTTGGTCTTCATCTTTGGCATTTTGCTGTCCTGGTTAGAGGCGGCTCTTGCGAGCCTGCATTCGGAACTGCCACGGCATGCCTTTTGGCCGGGCGGCCCGTCGAAGAAGCGCGGTGTATAAGGGCAAAGCCATGGGGACGCAAGGGGACAAAGCCGACCTCGTCACACGGGCGTAATATCGCCGTGCCGTGTTGGGGACAAGCGCCCATGAGGGGCGCGTTTCCCCAGGAGCGTCCCAAATGTCCAAGCTGTTCGCGGCCAAGCCCAGCACCGAGACCGGTTTCACCTTCGACAAGTCCTACCTGCGCGGCGCCCTCTGGGCCGCGGCGCTGGCGCTCGTCGTCTGCCTGCCGCGTCCGGGCGACGCCCAGGAACTCTCGGCCGAGGACAGGGCCATCAACGACAACATCACCGTCGGCGCCGGCGGCACTGCCGCCCCGACCGCATGGCTGGGCGCGACCCCGCATTTCGTCATGGTCGGCGCCTATGGCGACTACACGTTCGACATCAACGCCACCGATCTGGCTGCCGTCTCCGATTTCGAACTGAGCGCCAAGCGCGAGTACCGGCCGCTCGAGGGCGGCAAGCTCGCCTATATAGACTTCGAAGTGGCGGTGAACCTTGTCACCGACGGCATCGAGCGCGGCTTCGAGTTCGAGTTCGAGAACGCCGATTTCTCGACCGCCACCCTGCCCGCCACCTTCAAGCTCCAGGGCGAGGAATTCCCCGAGGGCGCGCTCTCCAACATGGAACTCCAGATCGAGTGGGAATGGGTCGAAAAGTCGGTGATCGTCAACGCCGAGCAACTGGCTGACGGCGGCGACCTCACTGTCGCCCTCGAAGAAGGCACCCCCTTCGAAGACGGCACTGCGCCCAACGGCCTAATCTGCGGGTTCGTCACCGGCACATTCGACGGCAAGACCGTCTCCATCTCCTTCACCGCCCCGGTCACCGAAGCTGAAATCGATGACTGAGTTTTCCGCGACGCTCGCCGCCGCGCTGATCCTGTCGCTGGTTGTTCCTGCCTTTGCGCAGGAGCCGCCGATGGCTTCGGTCACCGCCGTGCGCGAATCCGAAATCGTCGATGTCGATCCCGATGATCCGGCAATCTGGGTGAACCCGGCCGATCCGCTGGCGAGCCGCGTACTCGGCACCGACAAGGATTTCGGGCTCGTCGTCTTCGATCTGCAGGGCAAGACCCTGCAGAAGTTCAAGGATGGCCGGCTGAACAATGTCGACCTGCGCACCGCCAGCCTCGGCGGCGCGGAAGTGACGCTGGTCGCGGCATCAAAGCGCGAAGACAACACCATCGTCTTCTACACCATCGCCGCCGACGGCACCGTGGCGCACGCGCCGACCTTCGCCTATCCCGGCGCCCCGGCCGAGATAGACGACGACATCTACGGCATCGGTTTCTACGAGGACACCGCCGGCGCCCTGTCGGTGGTCGCGAGTTTCAAGACCGGCGACGTGGTGCAGTGGGTGATCGGCGGCACGCCCGACGCCATGACGCTGACCTTTGCCCGCCAGTGGATGATCCCGAGCCAGCCCGAAGGCGTCGTCGCCGACGATCAGCTCGGCTATCTCTATATCGGCGAGGAAGACGGCGGCATCTGGCGTTTCGATGCGAGCCCGACCGGCTCCACCGAAGGTACGCTCGTCGACCAGGTCGGCTCGGCCTGCCTGCCGGTCGATGATGTTGAGGGCATGGGCGTGTTTTCGACCGGCCCCGACAGCGGCTGGCTCGTCGTCTCGGCCCAGGGCGTCAACCGCTACGCGCTCTATCCGCGGAAACCCGATGCCGACGGCAAGCAGGCCTGCATCGGCAGCTTCGGCATCGCCACCGGCGCCACCGACCCGGTCGGCGAGACGGATGGGCTGGAGGTGACTTCGGCGGCGTTGGGTCCGGAGTTCCCGGAGGGGCTGATGGTGGTGCAGGACGACCGCAACGAGGGGTTCAGCCGGAACTTCAAGTACGTGTCCTGGGCCGATGTGGCGAAGGCGCTGGGGTTGAACTAATGGGCTAGCCGCGGTTCGCCGCGGCAAGCTCCTGCAAGCCATCGATCAGCAGCGCCGCTTCGGTGCGGCTCAGCGAAGCGAGCGCGTGGCGGTCGGCTTCGGCCGCTGCTGTCGTCGCTTCCGGCAGGACCTTGCGGGCCTTGGCGCTGAGATAGAGCCCCTGCGCCCGGCCCTTGCCGAGCGAGCTCTTTTCGATCCAGCCCTCGGCTTCGAGCCCGGTCAGCGTGCGCGCGACGCCCGGCTGCTCGAGATCGAGCCGCGTCACCAGTTCCGCCTGCGTCAGGCCCTCGCGCTGGCCGATTTCGCTCAGCGCGGTGAACTGGGCCGGGTGCAGCCCATAGGGCGTCAGTGCCTCGCGCAAGCCATTCTGCAGCTGCCGCGTCAGCAGGCTCGCGGCGTGGAACAGCGTTTCCTTGTGGTCGAACATTCGTGCCCTCCTCCCGAGAGGAACGCACAGAATATCGCCATATGGCTTAAGAGGAAACTACCGGACGATCTCCGACCACGGCTTGCCAGCCCGGGCCTCGGCGGCCGCGGCGGCAATGGCGCGCTTCTGCGGCGAGGTCAGCTCGTCCGATACGATGTTCGCGGCGTTCGCCGGATCGAGCATGGCGCGCGGCACGAGCAGGCGCTCGATGAAGCCGAGCGCGGCCCAGACATTCTCGGCGAGCGCCCCGGCCGGACGACGGCGCAGGGCCGCCACGGTCGCGAGCTCGAGATAGAACGAGGGGAATTCCAGCCCGTTCTGGTCGCGCCAGAGTTTCAGGATGCGGATCTCGTCCTGCCAGGCGGCGCGTTGCGCATCGAGCACGTGCTGGCCCAGATTCGTGGTCAGCGGCCGGTTGCGCCGGTTCGAATGGAGCTCGTGGATTTCCGAGATCATCGAGAGCTTCTTGGCCGGCAGCAGGTCGACGACCAGCCCGCCGATATCGATGGCGATGCTGACCTCGCGCCGCACCGGCACGAGTCCCAGCCGGCGGATGCCGTCGAACAGGTTCTCGTAGATTTCGCCGATGCGCCGGCCCGAGCGCGCGTGACACCAGATCACGTAGTCGGCGCTGATACCGGAGCGATTGGCAAAGCCTTTCTCGTGGCCGCCGCCGAGCGTGACCTGGGTCACGTCCTTGCCGCACAGGCCCTCGCACAAGGCCGCGATCTTTTCGCCCGTGCGCAGCAGCAGGGCCTGATCACGGCCCACTGCCTCGCGCTCGAGGATGTCGCGAAGATATTCTGACGCGGATACGCTACTAACTGCCGAACTCATGCCTAGATTTTAGGCGAATGCCGTGCACTTAGCCAGTATTTGCGTAACTACGTAGTCAGCGTGGTGAACGCGTTAAGTTAATCGCGCCGGATCGACTGTCGTTTGCGCCTTGAGCCCGGCCGCAATCGCCTCGACGAAGGCGGTCAACCGGCGCGGGACCAGCCGGCGCGATGGATAGAGTGCGTGGATGGGCAAAGTCATCGTTCCCCACTGCGGCAATACGGGCACGAGCTTGCCTTCGGCCAATGGCGTCTCGACCAGTTCGAGCGGCAGGTAGACGATGCCGGCGCCCGCCAGCGCCGCAACGAGCTGGGCTTCGCCGTTGTCGATCTGCAGCCCGCCATCGACTTCAGCCACTACGGTGACGCCGCCCGGGCCGATGAACGGCCAGCGGTTGCGCGGGCTCATGTTGAGATTGAGCAGGCACCTGTGCTGCTTCAGCTCCTCCGGCGTCGCCGGCAGCCCGTGCGCCGCCACGTAGGACGGCGCGGCGACGCAGCGCAGGTAGTAGGTGCCGAGCCGCCGCGCGATCATGGTCGAAGGCTGCAGCTCGCCGATGCGGATCGCGACGTCATAGCCCTCGGCGATCAGATCGGCACGCCGGTCGTTGAGGCTCATTTCGAGCGTGATGCCCTGATTGTCGGCGCAGAAGCGCGCGACGATCGCCGCCAGCCGGTGCACCCCTAGTGTCGCCGGCCCGGTTGCGCGGATGCGGCCAGAGAGCTGGCCCGGGTCGGTGCGCGTCAGGTCTTCGAGCTCGGTGACGGCTTCGAGGACGGTCGTAGCCTGCGCGAAAAAGCTCTCGCCCAGCTCGGTGAGCCGCTGCGCCCGCGTGGTCCGTTCGATGAGGCGCGCGCCATGGTGATCCTCGAGCGCCTGGATGCGGCGCCCGACCATGGCCGACGAAATGCCGAGCTGCCGGGCCGCCGCGGCAAAGCTGCCGGACTTCACCGCCGTAACGAAAGTCTCGAGGTTGATGAGCTCGGCCATTCGATACTCCTATGCAACTTTGAAGCGCGATCTGGCGCAATTCTATACTGGAGCGAAGGGTCGTAGATAGGGGTCATCGCAACCGCTTGAGACGGAGACCTCAAATGACCATCGCAATCCTCGGGCTTGGCAATATGGGCAAGGGCCTCGCCAAGCGCCTCGCCGGCAAGACCAACCTCGTGCTCGGTGCTTCGAACATCGCCGCTGCTGCCGACTTCGCCGGCTCGGTCGGCGCCACCGTCACCGACTACAAGTCGGCCGTGGCCCAGGCCGACACCGTGATCCTCGCCGTGCCATTCGCCGTGGCGCTCGAGCTCGTGAAGGCGCTGCCGCTCAACGGCAAGACCGTCATCGACATCACCAACCCGATCAAGGCCGATTTCTCGGGCCTGTCGATTGGCCACACCACGTCGGCCGCCGAGGAGCTGCAGGCCGCTGCGCCCAATGCCAAGGTGGTGAAGGGCTTTAACACGATCTTCGCCAGCCTGTTCGACACCCCGGCTGTCGCCACCGCCAATGTACCGGTCTTCGTTGCCGGCAATGACGCCGCAGCCGTCGAGGCTGTCGCCGCGCTCGCCGCTACCGCCGGCTTCGCAGTCGAAAAGGTCGGCGGCCTCGATGGCGCCCGCCTCGTCGAACCGGTCGGCATGCTCAACATCCGCTTCGGCTATGGCCTCGGCCAGGGCACGGCGATTGCGCCGGCCTGGCTGAAGCTGGCGGCCTGATCACAGAACTGGTGCAGCAGACGACAAGGCCGGGGAGCGATCCCCGGCCTTGGCTTTATGCGTCGATATCGACTTCCTTGGTTTCCTTGCCCAAGAGCAGTGCGATCAGCGTCAGCACTGCCATGGCGCTGAGATAGACGCCGACCCAGAACGGGCTGCCGCCGCCGGCGCTCCACAGCGCCACCGCGACGAACGGAGCGAGCGCGGCGCCTAGGATCGACGATACATTGTAGGAAACACCCGAGCCGGTGTAGCGCACATTGGCCGGGAACAGCTCCGGCAGCAGCGCGCCCATCGGCCCGAAGGTCATGCCCATCAGCGCAAAGCCGAGGATCAGCCAGGCCTGCACGCCGACAAAGCCGGCCGACAGCATCGGCACCCAGATGAGGCCGAACACCGCGATGGCCGAGGTCACCGCGATCAGCGTCTTCCGCCGGCCCCACTTGTCGGCCCAGGGGCCGGAAACGAGCGTGAAGATGCCGAAGAATACGACGCCCACGATCATCATCAGGACGAACGAATTGTAGCTGTAGCCGAGGCCCGGCAGGGCCGCATCGGTCGCCGCGCGGCCGTAGCTCAGCGAGAATGTGGTCATCAGGTAGAACAGCACATAGGTCGCGAGCATGTAGAAGGTGCCCAGGATCAGCTCCTTCCAGTGCGTCCTGAACACCGAGGCGAGCGGGATCTTCTTCACCGCGCCGGTGGTCTTTGCTTTCTCGAACGCGGCGCTTTCGACGAGGTTGAGGCGGACCCAGAGGCCAACCGCCACCATCACCACCGAGAACAGGAACGGGATGCGCCAGCCCCATTCGAGGAAGGCGGTCGACGGTCGCGACGGATCGTCGGACGGCAGCAGCGCGGCGATGATCAGGAACAGCCCGTTGGCGAGGATGAAGCCGAGCGGTGCGCCGAGTTGCGGAAAGGTGCCGAACACGGCGCGCTTGCCCTTGGGGGCATTCTCGGTGGCGACAAGGGCCGCACCGCTCCATTCGCCGCCGAGCGCAAAGCCCTGGCCGATGCGCAGCAGCACGAGCAGGGCGGTAGCAATCCAGCCGGTCATTTCATAGGTCGGCAGCACGCCGATGAGGAAGGTCGCGACACCCATGGTGAGGAGCGAGCCCACCAGCGTCACCTTGCGACCGGCCCGGTCGCCCAGGTGGCCGAAGAAAATCGCACCGAGCGGACGGGCGACCATGGCGGCGCCGAACACCGCGAACGACGCGAGCAGCGCCGTGGTCTCGTTGCCGGCCGGGAAGAACAGGTGCGGGAACACCAGCACGGCGGCCGTGGCATAGATGTAGAAATCGTAGAACTCGATGGTCGTGCCGACGAGGCTGGCCAGAAGCACGCGCGAACGCGGGTTGGCAGGCCGCGTGTCGGCCGACATGGCGACGGTGGTCATTCAGAACTCCAATGGTCGGCGCTCGCGAAGCGAACAGGACGGCCAGGGGAGGAGTCGGCGAGTTCGGGGAGCGCCTTGCGGCATCCGTACCAGTGGGTACGGTCGGCGCTGCTATGATCCTTCCCCTCCACAAGTGCAAGTGGAATCTCGGCTGCGGCTGGTCCATACCGGCAGCGTGGTCACCGAGGACGCCATGCCCAATACTCTCCCCGCCCGCCTGCTGGTCGTTGCCGCCGGTATCGCCGGTGCGCTCGGCGTTGCCGCCGCGGCGCGGGCCAGCCACATGGGCGACGACGATCTCGGCATAGCGGCGAACTTCCTGCTGCTGCACGCGCCGGTGCTGATCGGGCTGAGCCTCCTGGCCGCGAGCCGGCTGGCGGTCGCGGCCGGTGTCGTCCTTGCCATCGGCCTCGCACTCTTTGCGGGCGATCTTGCCGTGCGGTCGTTCACCGGCACTGCGCTGTTCCCGCTGGCGGCGCCGCTCGGCGGTGGTGGGTTGATCCTGGGCTGGCTGCTGGTCGTTGCCACCGGCATCTGGGGCCGCCGGTCGTGAGCGAGAGCCTCGGTACCTACGACTACGTCATCGTCGGCGCGGGTTCCGCTGGCTGCGTGCTGGCCAATCGGCTGAGCGCCGATCCGCGCAATCGCGTGCTGTTGCTCGAGGCGGGCGGGTCCGACCGCTACCACTGGGTCGATATCCCGATCGGGTACCTGTTCACCATGGGCAACCCGCGCACCGACTGGCTGCTGCGCACCGAGGCCGAGCCCGGCCTCAACGGCCGCTCGCTCCCCTACCCGCGCGGAAAAGTGCTGGGCGGCTGCTCGTCCATCAACGGCATGATCTACATGCGCGGCCAGGCCGCCGACTATGACGGCTGGCGTCAGATGGGCAATGAGGACTGGGGCTGGGACGACGTGCTGCCCGCATTCCTCAAATCCGAGTTCCACCATGCCGGCGCCAGCGAAAACCATGGCGGCGGCGGCGAGTGGCGGGTGGAAAGGCAGCGGCTGAGCTGGCCCATCCTCGATGCCTTCCAGGCCGCGGCCGAGGAACTGGGCATCCCGCGCGTCGGCGATTTCAATACCGGCGACAATTTCGGCTCCGGCTATTTCGAGGTGAACCAGAAGGCCGGCGTACGCTGGAACACGTCCAAGGCCTTCCTCCGCCCGGTGCTGCACCGGCCAAACCTGCGCGTCCTCACCAATGCCGAGGCGCAGACCCTGCTACTCGACGGCACGCGCGTCACCGGCGTGCGGGTGAGGCACCAGGGTCGCATCGTCGATGCCCTGGCCGGCCGCGAAGTGCTGCTCTCGGCCGGCGCGGTGCACTCGCCAAAGCTGCTGGAGCTCTCGGGCATCGGCCGGCCCGATGTGCTCGGCGCGCTCGGCACTCCCGTGCGGCACCGGCTCGATGGCGTTGGCGAGAACCTGCAGGACCATCTGCAGATCCGCACCGTGTTCAAGGTGAAGAACGCTGAGACGCTGAACGGGCGCTACCACAATCTCGCCAGCCGCGCCGGCATGGGCGTCGAGTACGCCCTGCGCCGCACCGGTCCGCTCTCGATGGCCCCGAGCCAGCTCGGCATTTTCGCGCGGTCGGGACCGCAGGTGGCGACGCCCGATCTCGAATATCACGTGCAGCCGCTCTCGACCGATCGCCTCGGCGAGCCGCTGCACCGCTTCGAGGCGGTCACGGTGTCGGTGTGCAACCTCCGCCCGCAGAGTCGCGGCACGATTCACATGGAGAGCGCCGATCCGAACGCCGCGCCGAAAATCCGGCCGAACTACCTGAGCGCCGAGGCAGATCGCGTCATCGCGGCGACCTCGATCCAGCACGCCCGGCAACTGATGCAGACCAAGGCCGTGGCCCGCTTCGAGCCCGAAGAGTTCCTGCCCGGTCCGCAGTTCGTGTCGGACGAGGATCTGGCGCGCCGGGCCGGCGACATCGCGACGACCATTTTCCACCCGGTGGGGACGTGCAAGATGGGCCACGACGACATGGCCGTGGTTGATCCAACGTTACGGGTGCATGGGCTCGCGGGATTGCGCGTCGTCGATGCCTCGGTGATGCCGGCCATCACCTCGGGCAACACCAACTCGCCGGTGATCATGATCGCCGAAAAGGCGGCCGAGATGGTGCTGCGGGGTTAGGTGACGCTGATACCCAGCGGGAAGACACCCCCCACCCTGTCCCTCCCCCGCAAGGGGGGAGGTGACCTGCGCTCGCAAGCCATCGTTCCAACTGCACCGTGAGCGGTGGGAGGGTCTCCCTCCCCCTTGCGGGGAGGGGACAGGGGTGGGGGTTTCTTTCCTCACCGAGCCTGACGGTCCCAAAACAAAGGGCGCCTCGCGGCGCCCCTCATCATGTCCGGTGCGGTGCCCTCACTTGGGCGCCAGCACCATCACCATCTGGCGGCCTTCCGAGCGGGGGGCCGATTCGACCTTCACGCGGTCGCCGAGGTCGGCCTGCACCTTCATCAGCAGCTGTGCGCCCAGTTCCTGGTGCGCCATCTCGCGGCCGCGGAAGCGCATGGTCACTTTGACCCGGTCGCCCTCGTCGAGGAAGCGGTTGGCCGCCTTCATCTTGGTCTCGTAATCGTGCGTGTCGATATTCGGACGCAGCTGGATTTCCTTGACCTCGATCACCTTCTGCTTCTTGCGCGCCTCGGCAGCTTTCTTCTGCGCGGCGTACTTGAAGCGGCCGAGGTCAAGCATCTTGGCGACCGGCGGCGTCGAGTTCGGGGAAATGATGACGAGGTCCAGTCCCTGCTCCTGCGCCTCGGCGATCGCCTCGCGCGTGCGCACGACACCGCGATTGGTGCCCTCGGCATCGATGAGCTGGACGTCGGGGGAGGAGATATCTTCGTTGGATTGCGGCCCATCCTTCTGGGGCGCAACGGGTCTCATGGGACGACGAATGGCAGGCGATCCTTCGATTGTTACCGGAACGGCGGGAAAAACGGCGCTAAAATCATGCTGCGCCGGTCATAAGTCAACACCAACACAGCCAACAAACGCGCGTCTTGGGCGGTTTGGTGGCCGACTGTTGCGCTCGTGATGAACGCGAGGCAAAAGCGGCGCGATCTGTTGTGTCGATGGATGGTCATATGGGCCCCGAAACCGCGTTTGTCGAGGTCGGCGAAGGAAGTGAGTCGCGATCGATCGCGATGCTGCTGCGCCCCGGCCTGTCGCCCGGCATCTTCTGGCTCGGCGGCTATCGCTCCGAAATGACCGGCGCCAAGGCTGGCGCGCTCGACGAACTGGGCGCCGAGCTCGGGCTTGCCGTGACCCGCTTCGACTATTCCGGCCACGGCCAGTCAGGCGGTGATTTCCTTGACGGCACGATCAGTCGCTGGCTCGAGGAGGCGCTCGCGATCTTCGCGACGACGACTGGCCCGCAGGTGGTGGTCGGCTCCTCGATGGGCGGCTGGATCGCCGTGCTGCTGGCGCGCGAACTGGCGCGCCGCGAGCCGGGCCGGGTGAAGGCGCTGATCCTCATCGCCCCGGCGGTCGACATGACCGAGGAACTGATGATGCAGCAGTTCTCGAAGAAAGAACTGAAGGCGCTGCGTGAAACCGGAATCGTGCTGCAGCCGTCGGAATACTCGACCGAGCCCTATCCGATCACGGCAAAGCTGATCGAAGACGGCAGGCGCCACCTGCTCTTCGGCCGCGGCATCGATGTCGGCTGCCCGGTGACGATCCTCCAGGGCGGCAAGGACCCCGATGTGCCGCGCGACCATGCGCTGAAGCTCGTGCAGCACCTGCTGACGGACCCGGTGACCTTCACCCTGGTGCCCGATGGCGACCATCGCCTCAGCCGGCCGGAGGATCTGGAACTGCTGAAGGATGCAGTGCGGCGCGAGGTGGTGGTGCCGCCCGAGCAACTGACGCTGGCGCTCTAGCCAGCCGCTCCACTCGGGTGCAGCATCGCTGCCATCGAGGAGGATGGCATGGCCGAAATCACCGACGAGTTCATGCGGCAGATGCTCGACAAGGCGCAGCCCTATACCATCGTGCTGCTCTCCAAGGGCCCCAACTACCGGGCCGATGGCGACCGCAGCGTCATCTGGGAGCATGGTCGCCGCAATTTCGAGCTGCGCGCGGAAGGAAAGCTGGCGATCGTGGTTCCGATGGGTCTCGGTGGACCCGGCGATAGCGAAGTGGTTGGCCTCTGCATCATGACGACGGGCGTCGAGGAGACCAGGGCGATCATGGCTGTCGATCCCGCCATCATCGCCGGCTGGCTGGTCCCCGAGATTCGTGCGGGACACAGCTTTCCGGGCGACGGACTGCCGGCCTAGCCGCGCGGCGCGGCGTTGCGCATACGGATCATCGAGAAATCGAGGCCGGAGGTTTTGACCCGATCATGTAGCGGCCACAGCGTCGGCAGCACGACCAGCCGCGCGCCCGCTTCGGCGATGCGCGTGGGAAGGTCGGTCAGCGCGGTGACCGAAAGCGGCGTCACCACGCTTATGCTCGTCCAGTAGCCCGCGATCCGGTCTTCGAGCGCGAAGTCGTCGGCTGGCATCTCGTAGCGGTGGAGCGCGGTCGTCTGCACCCGAGCGAGCCATCCCGCTTCGATGGCGACGATGGCTTCCGCACCTTCGAGCAAGCTCGCATCAACGCCGGGCGTCGCGCGAAAGCACACCCGCGGGCAGTCGCGTGGCAGCAGGTAGTTGCAGAACGTGCGTTCCTCGATCGCCCAGATTTTCAGCACTCCGTCAGCGGCCGGACGCGGTTCGAAGCGCGCGATGTCCGGCTCTTCGCTGACGTGAAACAGCCTCACCGCACGCGCAGCGCCGATTTCTGCTGCCCGTCTGCATCGAAATTATCCGCGTCGAGCCAGCGTTCGTATTCGGCCCGGATCGCCGGCCATTCGCCGTCCAGCATCGAGAACCACGCCGTGTCGCGATTGGCGCCGCGCACGATCATGTGCTGGCGGAACAGGCCCTCATAGGTGAAGCCGAAACGCTGCGCTGCGCGCTTGCTCGGCTCGTTCCGGTCGTTGCACTTCCACTCGAAGCGGCGATAGCCGAGGTCCTCGAAAATGTGGCGCGCCGTGAGGTAGAGCCCTTCGGTCACCACGCGTGTCCGCGCGATCGTCGGGCCCCAGTAGATGAAGCCGATCTCGATCACCCCGTTCGGCGCATCGATCCGCATCAGCTGCTGCCAGCCGCCGGCCTTGCCGGTCGCCTTGTCCACCACCGCGAACAGCATCGGGTCGGCATGCGTGTTCCGCTCGGTGATCCACTCCTCGAACTCGGCGACCGAACCCGGTGGGTCGGTCGGCAGGTACGCAAAGCGCTCGGCGAGGTCGGGAATGCTCACCGAAGTGAGGAGGTCGGGCGCGTGCTTTGCTGCCAGCGGCTCGAGCCGCGTGTAGCGGCCCTCGATGACGACGCGCGCCGGGGGGCGGGCCGGATGCGGTGCCGTCATGCGTGCGCCCTCCAGATGGCGTCGAGACCTTCGCGATAGGTCGGATAGATGAGCTTGGTGCCGAGCGCCTCGAGCACGCGGCGCGATGAGACCCGCTTGTTGTCGGAGTAAAAGCTCCGCGCCATCGGCGTCATCGACGCCGTCTCGAACGGCATCTCGGGCGGCGGCGCGACGCCCATCACCTCGGCTGCGTAGGTCACCAGATCTTGAGGCGGCGCCGGTTCGGTGTCGGCGAGGTTGAAAGTGCCCTCGAGCTTTTCGAGTGCAGCGAGCGCCGTGATCCGGCCGATATCCTCGACATGGATGCGGTTGAACACCTGGTTCGGCTTGACGATGCGGCGAGCCGTGCCCTCGCGCAGCTTGTCGAAGGCCGAGCGACCCGGCCCGTAAATCCCCGCCAGCCGCTCGATGAACAGCGGCACCCCGCGCGCCTTCGCGTAGTCGCGCCAAACCTGCTCTGCGGCGACGCGCTGCTGCGAGCGGATGTTCACCGGCTTCGTCGGCGCGTCCTCGTCGACCCACGCCCCGCCGAAATCGCCATAGACGCCGACGGTCGAGAAATAGCCGATCCACTGCAGGTTCTGCGCCGCATCGAGATCGGCGCGATGGTGCAGCAGCGCCGGGTCGCCGCGCTCGTCCGGCGGGATCGACAGGATCACGTGCGTTGCGGCGCGCAGATCTTCCGAGAGCGTATTGCCTGGCACTTCGCCGTCGAACACGTGCATGCGGTAGTCGGTATCGGCCAAGGCCTCGGCGCCCTCGGCGCTGCGCGTGGTGCCGGCGATCGGGATGTCCGGATCACGCAGCTCGTGCAGCGCCCGCGCCGTCGCGCGCGACGAATACCCCATGCCGAAAAAGAAGACGCCCATAGTGGTCAGTTGTACCTAACTTGCGCGCGCCGGCTGGACGGCCGCGCTCCACTCTGCCTGGACGCTCATGTCGCCTTCACCGGGCAAAAAGGCAAGCTCCAATGCGGCCGAGTGCGCATCGGTCGCAAGCCGCCGCATCGCCCACACGGCAGCACCACGCACCAGCGGCTCGTCGTCCCTGAGCCTGGCCTCGACCAGTGGCAGCAGCGCGGCGCTACCCGAGTTGCCGGCGGCGATCAGCACATTGCGCTGGAATCGCGCATGCCCGATCCGCTTGATCGGCGAGCCGGAGAACAGCCCGCGAAAACCTGCGTCGTCGAGCTGGAGCAGATCGGACAGGGCAGGGGCCTTGAGGTCGTCGCGGGCGCGCAGCTTCGCCTCATGCGTCTGAGTGGCGAACTTGTTCCACGGGCACACGGCAAGGCAGTCATCGCAGCCATAGATTCGGTTGCCCATGGCGACGCGGAACTCGTGCGGGATCGGCCCGGCATGCTCGATGTTGAGGTAGCTGAGGCAGCGCCGCGCATCGAGCTGGAACGGCGCCGGAAAGGCGTTGGTCGGGCAGATATCGAGGCAGCGCCGGCAATTGCCGCAGCTCTCGTCATGCGCCGCATCGACCGGCAGTTCCGCCGTCGTCATGATCGCCCCGAGAAACAGCCACGAGCCAAATTCGCGGCTGACGAGCACGGTGTGCTTGCCCTGCCAGCCGATCCCCGCCGCTTCCGCCAGCGGCTTTTCCATCACCGGCGCGGTGTCGACGAACACCTTCACCTTCGCGCCGCTGCGGGCTTCCAGGAGGTTGGCGATTTCCTTGAGCCGGCCCTTGATGATGTCGTGATAGTCGCGGTTGCGGGCGTAGACCGAGATATTGCCGATCTCCGGCCGGCCAAGGTCGGCCATCGGGTCGCTGTCCGGCCCGTAGTTCATCCCCAGCATGATCACCGAGCGCGCCCGGCCCCACAGCGCCGCCGGCGCTCCGCGACGCTCCGCCGTCTCGGCCATCCAGTCCATCTCGCCATGCCAGTCGCGCTCCAGCGCCACCGCGAGCTTTTCCGGCAGATCCGGCCGCGCATCGGCCCGCGCAATGCCGAACGCGTCAAAGCCGAGGGCCCTGGCGCGATCACGGAGTTCGGCGATGAGCTTGTCGGTTGCGGTCACGGCCCGCGACTTAGCACGGCTTGCGCCGCGCTAGAAATCCAGGTCCGCATAACCCGCAGCCGCCGGCAGGCCCGCGACCCGGTCATTGAGCAGCGTGCGGAACGCCGGGCGGGATTTGATGCGGGCGTACCAGTCGCGCGTTTCGACCGAGCTCTCCCACAGCACGTCGCCCATGTAGTCGAGCGAGCTGAGATGGGCGGCGAGGGCGAAATCGGCCAGCGTCATCGCTTCGCCAGCGACCCACTGGCGGGTGGCGAACAGCCAGTTGAAATAGTGCAGGTGCTCGACAAGGTTGGCCTTGGCGACGCGCAGCACGCCCGGTTCCGGCGTCATGCCGCGCTGGTCGCGCTTGACCACTTTTTCTTCGAGCACATAGCGCGTCACTTCGTCGTTGAGCTTGACCAGCACCCAGTCGAGCAGCCGCCACATCTCGTGGCGCAGCGCCCCGTTGGCGGGGATCAGCCCCGCGACCGAACTGGGCGCATAGCGCTCCTCGATGGCGTGGATGACGGCCAGCGTCCCCACGATCGGCGGCTCGCCCGTATCGAGCAGGATCGGCACCGTCGCCGCCGGGTTGAGCTCGAGCAGCGCGGGGTCGCGCGTCCAGGGCTTTATGTCCTCGAGATCGATGCCGACGCCGTATTCGGCGAACATCAGGCGGGCGAGACGGGAAGAGGGGTCGAGCCGGTGCTGCAGCAACCTTGGCATCTGGTTCGGCGATCCTTGGCGGGTTCACGCAAATCGGGATAGAAGCAGCGCGGCGCCCCCGCGGCGGCTGCATGTGACTGGCTTGAGTTAGGGGATCAGATGAACGGCGATCAAGGTCTTTTTGTGCCGCTGATCCTGGGGATTATCGAAGGGCTTACCGAATTCCTTCCGGTTTCCTCGACCGCCCATATCCTCCTCGCCGGCCATTTCCTCGGCTTCAACAGCCCCGGCCGCGTGTTCGAGGTGCTGATCCAGTTCGGCGCCATCCTTGCCATCCTCGTCGTCTATTTCGGTCGCCTGGTCAGCATTGCGCGCGACGCCATTGCCAGGAAGCCCGGGGCTTTGCGCTTTATCCTCGGCGTCGTGCTGGCCTCGTTTCCGGCCGCCATCGCCGGCGTGCTGCTGCACGATTTCATCAAGACCGTGATCTACGAGACGCCCGTCGTCTTCTGCGTCACGCTCATTGTCGGCGGCATCGTGCTGCTCTGGGTGGACAGCCTCAAGCTCACGCCGAAATACACCGATATCTACAACTTCCCGCCGCTGCTCTGCCTTTATATCGGCCTGTTCCAGATGCTGGCGCTGATCCCGGGCGTGTCGCGCTCTGGCGCCACCATTGTCGGTTCGCTCCTCCTCGGCACCGACAAGCGGTCGGCCGCCGAGTTCACCTTCTTCATCGCCATGCCGATCATGGGCGGCGCGTTCCTCTATGATCTCTACAAGAGCCGCGAGTTCATCACCGCCGAAGTCGGCCTGTCGGTGATCGTCGGCTTTGCCGCCGCTTTCGTGGTTGCCTTCTTCGTCGTGCGCTACCTGCTCGACTACATCTCGCGCCACGGCTTCGCGGTCTTCGCCTACTGGCGCATCTTCGTCGGCGCGGTCGGCCTCTGGGGCGTACTGCTGTTCGGTTGAGCTACAGCGCCTTTTCCTCGCACCGCGCGACCATGCCGGCCTCGTCGCCGGGATAAAGGAACGACGCCCTGAGCGTCAGGTTGGCCAGCACGTCCTCGATGCCGGCCGTATCGAAGCCGTCGGCCACGAGGATTTCCGCGCCGCGGCCGACCAGTCCCTCGCCGCGGGCTCCGAAATCATCCGCGCCGGTCGCGTCGCCGGATTCGCGCAGCGCGTCGCTGTGGACGAGGAACGTCACCCCGCAATCGATGAGGTCATGCGCCTCCTCGGACACTTCCTGCGCAACGACGGGTGCGCTGGCGAGAACGGCGATAACGAGAGTGGCAATGCGCAACATGCTGAAATTCCTCCCTGATGGCGTGAACGATAGCCATGTGACGCCGGCCGGCAAGTCAAGCTTGGCCCCTGCCCACCAGCCGGGGTGACAAACCGGATTTGTCCCACCATTATCGCGCTCCCGGAATCGGCGGTGGGGATGTCCGTGGCGACTAAGGCCAATATCGATGCCTGGTTCGAACGCATCGGCTTTGCCGGCTCGATCGCGCCTTCTCTGGAAACGCTGAGCCAGCTGGTGCAACTGCACCAGGCCGCGATTCCATTCGAAAATCTCGATCCGCTGATGGGTGCGCCCGTCCGGCTCGAACTCGCGAACCTGCAGCAGAAGCTGCTCTTCGACAAACGTGGCGGTTATTGCCTCGAGCACAACCTGCTCGTCAAAGCCATGCTCGAAGAGCTCGACTACGAGGTGAAGCTCCACCCCGCGGTGGTGCTCTGGGGTCTCGAGGAACCGGTCGAGCAGCCGGCGACGCATGTGTTTCTGACCGTCGAAGTCGGCGGCAGCCGATACGGGGTCGATACCGGCTTCGGCCGCCAGTCGCCCGCGGCGCCGCTGCGCCTCCGCGCCGATGTCGAGCAGCCCACCCCGCACGAGCCCTATCGGCTCACCGACACCGACGGCACCTGGCGGCTGGAGGTGAAGATCGGCGAAGACTGGCGCGTCTGCTTCCGCTCGGCTCTCGACGAAATCGACGAGGCCGGCCTGATCGAAATGAACGAGCGCGTCTCGTCGAGCCCGCAGTTCCGTGACCGGCTGGTCGCCGCGCGCGCCGAAAAGACCCGCCGCGTCGCCTTGCTCAACCGCCGCCTCACCATCCGCCCGCTCGATGGGGAGCCGGAAATGCGCGAGGCGGCTTCGGTGGCAGAGTTGCGCGACATGCTGACCGGATCGCTCGGCATCCAGCTGCCCAATGACGAGCGGCTGGAGCCGGCGCTCGAAAAGGCTATCGCCTCGGAGCTGGGCGAATGGCGCCCGTAACCGTCGATCCGGAAAAGGTCCGCGAGTTCGAGGATTTCCGCGCCTTCTACGATTGGCTGGCCCAGCACCACCACGTTGCCGACGAGCTCTGGATCAAGATCCACAAGGTCGATTCCGGGCTGAAGTCGATCAACCCCAAGGAGGCGATCGACGCCGTGCTCTGCTGGGGCTGGATCGACGCCATCCGCAAGGGCTTCGACGACAAGAGCTTCCTCCAGCGCTACACGCCGCGCGGCAAGAAGAGCATCTGGAGCCAGATCAACGTCGACAATGTCGCCCGGCTGGAAGGTGCCGGCCTGATGACCGACCATGGCAGGAAGCACGTCGAGGCCGCCAAGGCCGACGGCCGCTGGGACCGCGCCTATGCTGCCGGCAAGAACATGAAGATCCCCGACGATCTGCAGGCCGCGATCGATGCCGAACCGGCGGCGAAGAACATGCTCGGCAAGCTGACCGAGCAGAACCGCTTCGCCCTCGCCTTCCGCGTCCACAACCTCAAGACCCCGGCCGGCCGCGAAAAGAAGATCAGGACCTTCGTCGAGATGCTGAAGAACGGCGAAACCATATACCCGCAGAAGACGAAATGACCGTCTGGATCGCCTTCCTCCGCGCCGTCAATGTCGGCAAGCGCCAGATGAAGATGGCCGAACTCAAAGCGCTCTGCGAGGAACTGGGCTACCGCAACGTCAAGACGATCCTTGCGAGCGGCAATGTCCGCTTCGAGTGCGACGCCGACCCCAAGTCGACACTCGAGGCCGCGATCGAAAAGCGCTGGGGCTGGTTCAGCGAAGCGGTCATGCGCTCGGGCGACGAGATCGCCGCCATGCTCGCCGCTGACCCCTTCGCCAAATGGCCGGGCGCCGACACTTACCATCGCTATGTGCTGATGTTCGACAAGCCCCTCCCCAAGGGCGCGAACTTCACCGGCGTCCATGGCGACTACGACATCGCCGCTGTCGGCGACCGCGAGATCTATCTCGTCGGCCACCGCCAGGCCGATGGCCGCCACGGGCCGGGGCTGGACAAGTTCGACCGGCAATTGGAGAAGGGCGCGATCGCGACGATGCGCAACTGGAACACCATCCCCAAGGTCCTCGGATGATCACCGTTTTCGGCTCTACCAATCTCGACCTGATCGGCACCGTCAGCCGCATCCCGAAACCCGGCGAAACCGTGCCCGGCGGCGCCTTCTCCATGGCTGCCGGCGGCAAGGGCGCCAATTCCGCGCTCGCTGCCCGCCGCGCCGGCGCCGAGGTCCGCCTCTTCGCCGCTGCCGGCACCGATGCCTTCGCCGAGGAAGCGCTGAAGCTGCTGCGCGCCGATGGCGTCGATCTCGCCCATGTCCGCGCCGCCGAAGGCCCGACCGGCATCGCCATGATCTTCGTCGACGAGGAAGGCGAGAACGTCATCGCCATCCTCCCCGGCGCCAATGGCACGATGAGCCCGGCCGATGCCGATGCGGCCCTTGCCGGGCTCGGCATCGGCTCGGTGCTGATGCTGCAGCAGGAAATCCCGCAGGCCGCGACCATCCGGGCGCTCGAACTGGCGCGCGCCCAGGGCGTCGTCTCGATCCTCAACACGGCGCCGTTCCTGAAGACCACGCGCGAAGTCGCCGAGAAGGCCTCGATCATCATCGCCAACGAGACCGAGTTCGAGCTCCTGACCGGCGCCGGCCTCGACCGGCTGGACGAGGCGATGGCCGACTGGGCCCGTGCCCAGAACCAGACCGTCATCGTTACGCTCGGCCCCGATGGCGCCCGCGCCGCCACCCCCACCGGCAGCTTCCGCGTGCCGGCGCTCAAAGTCGATCCGGTCGATACGGTCGGCGCCGGCGATACCTTCTGCGGCTACCTCGCCGCCGGGCTCGATGCCGGCCTCGATCTCGAAGCCGCCATGCACCGCGCCGCTGCCGCCGCGAGCCTCGCCGTGCTGAAGCCCGGTGCCCAGCCGGCCGTGCCCTATGCGGCGGAGGTCGAGAAGGCGCTGGCGCGCTGATCTGCCTCGTGCAGCGCATTCTCACCCACCCGCCGGCTGTCACCCCTGCGAAGGCCGGGGTCCAGCTCTCCGCCTGAGCCAAGCTGAACCCTGGATCCCTGCCTTCGCAGGGATGACATCCGGTGAGTGGGCGGCACCGTGCACTGCCCTTGCATTCCGCCGAAGCCCGCCCATCTCTTCACGCCAGCGTGACAGGAGGGGTTTTGCATGCGGGCAGCGGTTTATCGCCGGTTTGGCGGACCTGAAGTCGTCGCCATCGAGGATGTGCCCAAGCCCGTCCCGAAACCGGGGCAGGTGCTGATCCGCGTTGCCACCTCCACCGTCTCAGTCGCCGATCACCGCATGCGCGCCAAGGACCTGCCCAGGGGCCTTGGCTTGATTGCCGCTGCCGTCGTCGGCGTGTTCGCGCCGCGCAAGAACATCCTCGGCATGGACTTCTCAGGCACAGTGGAAGCTGTGGGCGAGGGTGTCACCCGCTTTGCGCCGGGCGATGAGGTCACCGGCCTCACCGGGGATGCCTTCGGCGGCCATGCCGAATATGTCGTCCTGCCAGAGACCGCGGCGATGGTGAGAAAGCCCGCCGGCATGAGCCACGAGGATGCCGTGGCGCTGGTCTTCGGCGGCCACACCGTCGCCGAGTGCATCCGCAAATGCCCGATCAGGCCGGGCGACGAAGTGCTGGTGAATGGAGCATCCGGCGCAGTTGGCAGCGCCGCCGTGCAAGCCGCGAAGTCCTATGGCGCCATAGTGACTGCCGTCTGCAGCGCCGGGAACGCCGAACTCGTCCGCTCGCTCGGCGCCGATCACGTCGTCGACTATGCGAGTGCCGACTTCGCCGATGGCAGCAGGCAATACGATGTCATCTTCGAATGCGTCGGCAATGCCCCGTTCGAGCGGGCCGATCGCGCCCTGAAGCCGGGCGGCGCGCTGTTGCTGGTCATCCTCGACCTGAAGGGTATGCTCTTTGCCGGCCGCCACTCACGCCGCTCGGGCAAGCGCGTCATCCCGATCAGTTTCACGCCCACGCCGGAGGACGTCGTCTTCGAGTTCGATCTCGCGGCCAAAGGCGCGATGCGCCCGGTGATCGATCGGATCTATGGTCTCGACCAGATCGTCGAGGCGCACCGCTATGTCGATACCGGCCGCAAGAAGGGCGCGGTCGTGCTGCGCATCGCGGCGAACTGACGCTGCCTTGGGATTGCCCCATTTGAGTCCATTTCGAGTCAGACTTTCCCCACGCTTGTTCGACAGGTTGCGGGCATGAGTGGGGTATTCCGAACGGGGGCGCGGTCAGCCGGGCCCTCCAGGCATCGCGTACAGATTTCCGATCTTGGCGGCATTGCCGTGCCGGCCCTTGCCATTGGCGGGCTGATCGGTGTCGTCAGCGTTTTGATTGGCTTGCAGTGCGGCGGCCTCGACAAGTGCTTCTTCCGCGCGGCGCCCGACGCCGTTGCCGTGGTCGAGCCGGCCGAAGCGGCTGAACCGGCGGCACCCGAAGAGCGCCTGACGCCCGATCCTATCGTTACAGCTTCGATCGAACCCGCTCCGGCGGTCGCAGATGAGCGTGGCCAGCAGATCGCCGATGTGATCGGCGGCAGCTTCGCCGCCGTGAAGGCCAACGACGAGGGCTGGCTTGCCAGTGCCGCCGCGGCGCTCGCCCCGGGCGAGGCTGCTGCGGTGGTTGAGGAGGGCGACGGTGACGGCCCGGCAGTCGTTGCCGCCGTGGCTCCGCCGGCTGGCGAAACCGCCGCCGAGAACGCCATTGCCGATGCCACGGCACCGGTGATCCCGCTCGATCGCCCCGAGCCGCTCGAAGTCAGTGCCTATGCCAACACGTCGCGCACTCCCGCCGCGGTCAGCGCCGACGCCCAGGAACAGCTCGACGAAGTGGCCGCTGCGGCCGAGCCCGAGCCAGCATCGGCGCCCGCAACCGAAGTCGCCAGCACGGAGCCCACTGGAGCTTCGAGCGATCAGCGCACTGTAGCCGGCTCCGGCGTCAACGTCCGCTCCGGCCCCGGCCGCTCGAACGGCACGCTGTTCACCCTAGCCGGTGGCGAAAAGGTGAAGGTGCTCGAGAACCAGAACGGCTGGCTGAAGATCACCGACGACCAGAACCGCACTGGCTGGGCCTACCGGACCTACCTGAACTAGTCCGCCAAGACTAAAGGGCCGGCGAACCGGCCCTTTTGCTTCATTCAACCTGGCCGATATTGCCGGGGCTCTCGCCCGGTGCCAGTACGTATTTCCAGATCGCGCCGCCGATCGCCGCCCCGATCATCGGCGCGACGATGAACAGCCAGACCTGCGCCAGCGCCCCGTTCTCGGCGAAGATCGCTGCTGCGATCGAGCGTGCCGGGTTTACCGAAGTATTGGTCACCGGGATCGAGATCAGGTGGATGAGCGTCAGCGCGAGACCGATCGCGATGGGCGCGAAACCGGCGGGCGCCGCCTTGCTGGTCGATCCCAGGATGACGATCAGGAAGAACGCTGTCAGCACGATCTCCGCGACGAGTGCGGCCAGGAGGCTGTACCCGCCCGGCGAGAGCAGGTCATAGCCGTTCGACGCGAAGCCGCCCGGACTGTAGCCCGAAACGCCCGAGGCGATCAGGTAAAGCACCGCCGCGCCGGCAATGCCGCCCACCAGCTGTGCGAGCCAGTAGGGCACGAGGTCGCGATAGGCAAAGCGCCCGCTTATCGCCAGGCCCAGCGACACGGCCGGGTTGAAATGCCCGCCGGAAATGCCGCCCACTGCATAGGCCATGGTCAACACAGTCAGCCCGAAGGCAAGCGATACGCCGACAAAGCCGATTCCGACCTCGGGAACCCCGGCGGCTAGTATTGCGGCGCCGCAACCACCGAAGACCAGCCAGAAGGTACCGAAAGCTTCGGCAGACAGACGTCTGAACATTTTCGAGTGCGCTCCCCACGCTTTACGCCACACTCAGGTTACGAGGGCGCCCTGCGTCGGGTAATCGGTGGCGCGAGGTTTTGCACCGTTGCCGCACATACCAATTGAGCACCAATGGGGGCAACTGGTCTGCAAGTGCGTCAATTTCGCTGACCATTCAGTATAAGTGTTCCACTGAGATCATAAAATACCACTATAAATGACTATCGTTGTCATCGCTATCTGTGCGTAGTTTACATTACGGGCCACGTAAAACCTTGGTTACCGACCATTGTCAGCCTGCTGTAAGTCGTGCTCTTCTACTTATGTGGATGCGATTCGTGGTTATGGGGCTTCGTGCAGGGGCTCGGGGTCGTCGAGCTGACGATGTCAGCACGGAACCGCAGAAACAGGTGGCAAAGTGGATAGAGTAGCGGAATCCATCCCGTATCGGCCCTACCTCAACAGGGACCGACTGATTTATCTCACCCATCCCGACGTGAAGGTTGCAAAGGGCCTGTGCGACGAATTCATCGCGCAGGGCTTCCAGGTCTCGATGGTGCCCGATGTCGCGGCGATGACGCGGCTGATCGCGCTGCGCCGGCCGGACCTGGTGATCCTGCCGCTCTGCGAACCGGACATGAACCTCGCCGATGCACTCGAGGCGCTCGACGCCATCCGCGGCCAGCATCTGGGCATTCACACCTTCCTCCTCGCCCCACCCGACACGCGCGCCGAACTGGTGTGCACGGCGATGCGGCGCGGCGCGAGCTCGGTATTTTCCCCGCCCTATGCCCCGGTCGAGCTGGCCGTGGCTGCGCAGGAAATGTTCCGCGGCGACATCCATGTCGAGGAAACCCAGGACGGCCCGGGTGCGGTGACCGTCCGCGGTTTCGGTACGCTCACCTATCGCGAACGGCAGATCCTGCAGTTCGTCGTCGATGGGCGCACCAACAAGGAGATCGCCGTCGATCTCGGCCTCTCCTACCGCACGGTGGAAGTGCACCGCCGGCACATCATGGAAAAGATCGGCGCCCGCAATACCGCCGAACTCGTCCGCCTCGCCATCGAGAGCTGACGCCTGCCGAACAGGCAGTTCCCCGGGGCGCCCCCAAGACCCGGGGACATAAGGCGCCGTTCCCTCCCCGGCGCCCTCCGGCCCACCGGCCCATCGCCCGCGCGCTTCGGCTCCTGCCCGCCGGTCGATGACGCCGGTGTGGTCGTCTTTGCGGGGCGGCTTAACAAACGCTGGATGTCATCGCTGCGAAGGCAGGGATCCCCGTCAACGCCCGCGCCAGCCGAGAGTTGGATCCCTGCCTGCGCAGGGATGACGTTCAGTGAGTGGGATGGGGCAATCGCGCCCTAGCGCAGCCCGATCTCTTCCAGCAGCCCCATGCGCTTGGCGTCATAGTAATAGCCGCTGGCGTAAAAGCGCATTGCCATGTCGGCATCGTAATTGGCGACCATGTAGGCGCCGCGCAGATACTTTACCGCATAGGTCAGGTTGGTCTCGGCATCGAGCAGCCCCGCCGCCTCGCCGCGATAGCCCATGGTGCGCGCCGTATCGTGCCGGATCTGCATCAGCCCGTAATAGGGGCCGTTACGTGCCGCGGGGTTGAACCCGCTCTCGCGCGCCACCACCCGCCGCACCAGGGATTCCGGCACGGCGTAGAGCGCCGAATACTTGCTGATCAGCCCCGCGACCTCGCCGGACGGCACATGCACCGGCGCCGCCGCGAAGGCCAGCGGCTCGAACGGCGCGGCCAGCTCGTCCGGACGCGTCTCCGGCACCGGGGCGGCGGACACCTCCGCGACCTGCGCAGGAGCCGGCTTGAACGCCGGAATCCCCGCCATCGAGCAGCCGGCGAGCAGCACGGCAAGCATCGGCACGGCAATGCCGGCGCGCAAAATCCGCTGCTGTGTGCTCGAAAGGCCCATGGCCCCTATTAACAGAAGCTTTTCCCGCGCGAAACCCGGCGGGACGCGGACGTGATCGGACTAGCGCAACGTCCGGGTTTGTCAGCCTTCATCCCCGCCGCCAGTTCCGTTAAGGTCGCCGCCCGACCATTCGGAATCGTTTCATGCATCTCGTCCTCGTCGATGGCTCCGGCTTCATCTTCCGCGCCTACCATGCCCTGCCGCGGCTGACGCGGAAGACCGACCAGCTGCCCATCGGCTCGGTGATCGGCTTCTGCAACATGATCTGGAAGCTCGGCGAGGACCTGAGTGGCGACGACGCGCCCACCCACATGGCCGTGATCTTCGACTATTCCTCGACCACGTTCCGCGACCAGATCTACAGCGAATACAAGGCCCAGCGCCCGCCGGCGCCGGAAGAGCTGGTGCCGCAATTCCCGCTCACCCGCTCCGCCACGCGCGCCTATGGGCTGCCCTCGATCGAGATGGAGGGGTACGAGGCCGACGACATCATCGCCACCTACACGACGCTCGCCCGCGAGGCCGGCGGCAAGGTGACGATCGTCTCGTCCGACAAGGACTTGATGCAGCTGGTGCAGCCCGATGGCTCGGTGCGCCTGCTCGACACCATCCCGCGCCCCGGCCAGCCGCCGCTCCGCTGGATCGGCTCGGACGAGGTGTTCGAGAAATTCGGCGTCTCCCCGGACAAGGTGATCGAAGTCCAGGCGCTGTGCGGCGATGCGGTCGACAACGTCCCCGGCGTGCCCGGGATCGGCGTGAAGACGGCGGCCGAGCTGATCAACACCTATGGCGATATCGAAACGCTGCTCGCCAACACTGCCCAGATCAAGCAGCCGAAGCGTCGGCAGGCGCTGGAGGAAAACGCCGAGCTCGCCCGGATTTCGAAGCGCCTCGTGACCCTCAAGCACGACACGCCGGTGGAGCTGCCGCTCGAGGACTTGGTGCGCCAGCCTGTCGAGCCGGGAAAGCTGTTCCCGTTCCTCAAGGCCATGGAGTTCTTCGCGATTTCGAAGCGCCTCGGCACCCTGCTCGATGCCGATCCCGAGGCCTGGCCGGCCGATCCAGAGCTGGCCGCCAAGCCCCCCGCGCCGGTGGGCTTCGATAACTCCGCTCGCGCCACCGCCCGCGCCGCCCGCCAGGAGGCCGAGGGCCGCGCCGATAGCGCCCCGGTCGTGCACGCCAGGCTAGAGCACGAAAAGATCAAGGCGATCCCGCTCGATCATTCCAGATACGAGATCATCCGCGACGCCGCGCATCTCCAGCGCTGGATCGACGCCATCTATGCCACCGGCATCGTCGCCACCGATACCGAAACCACCGGGCTCGACAACCAGATGGCCGACCTCGTCGGCATCAGCTTCTCCACCGCCCCCGGCAATGGCGCCTACCTGCCGCTCGGCCACACCATCGGCGCCAATGACCTGCTCGGCGGCGGCCGTGCTGAGGGCCAGATGGACCTGCGCGAAGCGTTGGAGATGGTGAAGCCCGTCTTCGCCGATCGCTCGATCCTGAAAATCTTCCACAACGTGAAATACGATCTCGGCGTGCTCACCCGCTACGGCATCGAGGTCAATTCCATCGATGACAACCTGCTGATGAGCTACGCGCTCGATGGCCCGCAGTTCAACACCATGGGCGAGTTGAGCGAGCACTGGCTCGGCCACAAGGGCGTCGCCATCAAGGATCTGCTCGGCTCCGGCAAATCGCAGATCACTTTCGCCGAAGTCAGCGTCGCCGATGCCGCGAAGTATGCCGCCGAGGATGCCGATCTCACCATGCGCCTCTGGGCCGTGCTGAAGCCGCGCCTGCCGGCCGAGAATATGACGACGCTCTACGAGACCATCGAGCGGCCGCTTGCTCCGGTGCTCGCGCGCATGGAAGGCCGCGGCATCACTGTCGATCGCGGCATCCTCTCGCGCCTCTCGGGCGATTTCGCCCAGCGCGCCGCCGCACTCGAGGCCGAGGCCTATGAGCTCGCCGGCTCCAACTTCAATCTCGGCAGCCCCAAGCAACTGGGCGAAATCCTGTTCGATCGCATGGGCCTGCCCGGCGGCACCAAGACCAAGACAGGCGCCTGGTCCACCGGCGCTGATGTGCTCGAGGAGCTCGCGACGCAAGGCATCGCCATCGCCCGCACCATCGTCGACTGGCGCCAGCTGACCAAGCTCATCGGCACCTATACCGATGCGCTCCCCACCTACATCAACCCGCGCACCGGCCGCGTCCACACCACCTACAGCCAGCACTCCGTGCTGACCGGGCGCCTGAGCTCGAACGACCCGAACCTGCAGAACATCCCGGTGCGCACCGAGGATGGCCGGAAAATCCGCACCGCCTTCGTCGCCCCGCCCGGCAAAATCCTGATCAGCGCCGATTACAGCCAGATCGAGCTCCGCATCCTCGCCCACATCGCCGATATCCAGGCGCTGAAGGACGCGTTCGAGGAGGGGCTCGATATTCACGCCATGACGGCGTCCGAAATGTTCGGCGTGCCCGTCGCCGGCATGCCGAGCGAAATCCGCCGCCGCGCCAAGGCCATTAATTTCGGCATCATCTACGGCATCTCGGCCTTCGGCCTCGCCAACCAGCTGGGCATCGAGCGCTCCGAGGCCGGCGACTACATCAAGACCTACTTTGCCCGCTTCCCCGGCATCCAGGACTACATGGCCGAGCAGCGCGGCAAGGTGAAGCGCGACGGCTACGTGGAGACCATCTTCGGCCGCAAGGTGAACTTCCCCAACGCCAACTCGTCCCACCCGGCCGAGCGCAGCTTTGTCGAACGCGCCTCGATCAACGCCCCCATCCAGGGCAGCGCCGCCGACATCATCCGCCGCGCCATGATCCGCATGGAACCAGCCCTCAAGGCCGCCGGCTCCGATGCCCTGATGCTCCTCCAGGTCCACGACGAACTGATCTTCGAGGTGGACGAGGGCAAGGAGGACGAGGTGATGCCGGTGATCGTGAAAACGATGGAGACGGCCTCAGAACCGGCGGTGCGCCTGACCGTGCCGATCAAGGTC
>JAESFU010000129.1_pt1 | contig 114255 bp, 107 predicted proteins | sample 9269461 | NCBI WGS metagenome assembly JAESFU01 (sample SAMN14502556, study PRJNA617107) | algae metagenome | isolation source: Stenomitos rutilans HA7619-LM2 and co-occurring heterotrophs from cave walls | place: USA: Waikapalae cave, Hawaii | collected 2009-07-28
CGCCGACGGCCTGCCCGCCTCCATCAAGGTCGTCAGGATCGAGGGCGCCGGCCACATCCCCCACATGGAAAAAAGCTCCGACGTCAACACCGCCATACAGGACACCATCGCCAAAGCCGAAGGGTGATCCCGCGAAACGGCGCCCGCCCCCGCGGGGCGGTCGGGCGCCGTCTCGACCGCCCCGCCTGGGAGGGCAGCCGTGGAACGGATCACCATCGCAGTGCCGGACGGCCCGGCCCTGTCGGCCCTCGTGGCCGGCAAGGGCCGTCCGCTCGTCATGATTCCGGGCTGGTCGCAGACGGCGGCCGAGTTCGGGCGGAACATCGAGGCGTTGGCGGACGCCGGCTCCCGCGTCATCGCGCTCGACATGCGCGGCCACGGCGAGAGCGAGAAGCCTGCCGGCGGCTACAGGATCGCGCGGCTCGCCCGCGATCTCGCCGGCGTTCTCGACGCGCTCGGGCTGGAGCGGGCAGACGTGCTCGGCCACTCGATGGGCTCTTCCGTCATCTGGGCTTACCACGATCTCTTCGGCCCGAGCCGGCTCGGCAAGATCGTCATCGTCGACCAGGCGCCCTCGGTGATCGCCAAGCCGCACTGGACCGACGCGCAGCGGCTCGACGCCGGCTGCCTGTTCCCGTCTCCGGCCGAGTTCGGCGGCTTCTACCAGGCCGTGCGGACGACGTCGGACCCGGCGGGCACCGCGGCCCTGCTGAAGGGCATGTTCACGCCGCAGGCCAGCGAAGCCGACCTGGCCTTCGTCGCCAGCGAGAACCTGAAGTTTCCCCGGCAGCAGGCGGCAGACCTGCTGCACGACCACTGCTATCTCGACTGGCGCGACACGATCGAGGCACTTCGCCGGCCCACCCTCGTCGTTGGGGGTGAAGCGAGCATCTTCTCGGCCCAGTCGCAGCGCTGGATCGCCTCGCGAATTCCAGGCGCGGAGGTCGACATCGTCCCCGCGGCCGAGGGCGGAGGGCATTTCATGTTCTTCGAGAACCCGCGCCGGTTCAACACGCTGGTCTCGAGCTTCCTGGCCCGTTGAGGGCACGCCAGCATGCGCATCCGCCGGGCGCCGCGCCCGGCGGACTATCAGACCAGACCAATTGGCGACCGACTACTTGCAGGTCGGGGACAAGCGGCTGGGCTGGCTGAGATCGCCAAACGAGTCGCAGCGCTGGATGGGCTCGTTCACTGCGTCATTCTGCTCCGCCGCGTTATTGCGGGAGATCGAGCCGGTCTGGTCGGAGTTGCCGCCGCCGGAGAAAGGCGCGTTTGGCGTGCCCATCTGGCCGTTCACGTCGTTGCCGGTGGCTCTGTTGTTCTGGTTCGTGGAGGTCTGGGCTGAAGCGAGCGTGGTAGCTGCGCACAGCGCCGTCGCGAGCAATAGGGCTCTCATCGCGGTCTCCCCTGTTTTCCATGTGCGGACCCGACGAACGCCGGTGCCCGCAAAAGGTTCGGGAGAGACCCGGTGCCGGAGAGGTCCCGGCGGCGCCGCTACACGCTTCCGTTGGCGATGGAGAGCAGGGTCGAGACCGCGATGACGACGGCGTAGGCGAGCAGGGAGACCTGGAGGACGCGAAAGAGCAGGCGGGACTGGGTAGTGCTGATCGGTTCCATGGCTGCCTCCTGTGTGGCAACCGGAGACTGACACCTGCCTGACCGCGTAGAGGTGCCGGCGCGCACAAGGCAGCGACGGGGCACAGCGGAACGCGCGAGGCATGGCCGCGTTATCGTATCCCCAAGCAGAGAAGGCGTTCATGACCGACTTTGAGATCGGCCGCGGGCGCGTCGAGCCCGACTGGGCTCGCGAAGCCCGCTTGCAGGCAACCCTGGCCGCGGCGGCCGTCCTGGCTGTCGCAGTGGCGGCCACGGGCTGGATGATCGGCTACTGGTAGCCCGTCCGTGCGGGCGCCGCCCGAAGCGGCGCCCGGTTCGCGCCCTTCAGAGAGGCGCCCAGGTGCCGAGGTCGTCGATGTTGTCGGGCGCGAGCCCGGGATCGATCTGGTCGACGGAGCCCGGCATCTGCTGGGTCATGATGTCCATCGTGTTCTGCATGCCCTTGTACCGGCCGAGTGCGGCCTTGTCGCCGACATAGACGCAACCGCAACCGTTGGGATCGGCATAGAGGTAGGACACCTTGCCCTTCTTCGTCTGCCTGACCATGGCGTTGGCGGGCAGGCTGGCGAAGTAGTTCGCCTGGGCCTCGTTGGTCGGACGTTTCGCCACGAAGCCAGCATCGATCAACGGCTGGTTCGCCGAGGCCACGGGAGCCTGCGCCGGCGGCGGCGCCGCGGTCTGGCAGGCTGCGAGCGTGAGGGCGGCGCCGGCCAGGACTGTCACGGCAAGCTTCATGGACACACCCTCGCGCTGGACCACACGCCGTCCGAAAAGGCCGGCACGGGGTGACAATGCATCCCGGACGCCGGCCGCGGCTTGACACTCCGTGACGGCGGCTTGTCCTTCCGGGACAGGATCGTCCTGCTAGGGCGTGATCGCGACCTTCAGCACGCCGTCCCGCTGGTGGGAGAAGAGGTCGTAGGCTGCCTCGATGTCCTCCAGCCGGAACCGGTGCGTCACCAGGGCGCCGAGGTTGGCCCGGCCCGACGCGACCACCTCCATCAGCCGCCGCATCCGCTCCTTGCCGCCGGGGCAGAGCGTCGTGACGATGCTGAGGTCACCGAGCCCGGCCGCGAACGCACCGAGCGGAATCGTGAGGTCGGAGGAGTAGACGCCAAGGCTAGACACCGTCCCGCCGGGGCGCACCACGCGCAGGCAGGATTCGAAAGTGCCCTGCGTGCCCAGCGCCTCGATGGCCACGTCGACGCCGCGGCCCTCGGTGAGCCGCATGATCTCCGCGACGGGGTCGCCCGCCGTGAAGTCCACAACGTGGTCGGCTCCCAAAGCCCGCGCCGTCTCGAGGCGCTTGGCCACCGTGTCGACTCCGATGATCCTCGTCGCCCCCATCAGCTTCGCGCCGGCCACGGCGCACAGGCCGATAGGCCCAAGCGCAAAGACCGCCACGGTGTCGCCGATGCGGATGCCGCCGCGTTCCGCGCCCGAGAAGCCCGTCGACATGATGTCCGGGCACATCAGCACCTGCTCGTCCGTGAGCCCGTCGGGGATGGGACTGAGGTTGACCATGGCGTCGGGCACGAGGACGAAGTCGGCCTGGCAGCCGTCGATCGTGTTGCCGAACTTCCAGCCCCCGATCGCCTTGAAGCCGCTGCGCGTTCCCGCCCCGTCCTGGGAATGGCATCCGCACAGGCAGGCATAGCTGTGGCCACTCGGCGTGATGGCACCGGCGATGACGCGCTGTCCCTCGCTGTACCCCGTCACGGCCGAGCCGAGTTTCTCGATGATGCCGACGGGCTCGTGGCCGACCGTGAGGCCGCTCGCCACCGGGTACTCGCCCTTCAGAATGTGGACGTCCGTTCCGCAGATCGTCGTGGTCGTGATCCGCACGAGGGCGTCCGTGGGTCCGACGTCGGGAACAGGCTTGTCGTCAAGGACGATCCGCCCCGGCTCGACAAAGATCGCAGCACGCATTCTGGCCATCACCGTCTCCTCTGCTGCGCCGGATGTAGCCCGGCGTCCGCAGCGGGTCGTTGACCTCCCTCAGTCATGTTTCCGTTATCGTGGGATGAGCGTCAGGGCCCGGAATCGATGCTTGTGGCCACCGTGTGTGGTCCGATTTTTATAAGAAGCCGGTCCGTTCGGCCGCCAGTGCGCTCGGGCCCAGCCTCAGCGCCGGCCGGTCTCCGCCAGCCGGCGTTCGAGCCTCGCCATGAGCTCGTCGAGTTCCTGCAGGTCCCTCGCCGTCAGCTTCGGGCCGGGATGACGGGTCGCCGCGCTGGCGATGGCGCCGCGCCGTCGCAGGATTTCCTTGCGCACCGCAAGTCCGAAGCCGAGCTGCTGCTCGTGCCTCACGATGGGCAGGTAGATGTCGAAGAGGTCCTCGGCTGCCTCCGGATCGCCTTTCGCAAACAGGCCGCACACCTGCACCAGCATCTCCGGGTAGCCGAAGCCCGTCATCGCCCCATCGACGCCACGGCGCAGTTCCTGCGGCAGGTGCAGCGCGCCATTGCCGACGAGAATGCTGACCCGCCGTCCTTGACCCTTTTCGGAGCGCTCCCGCATCCTGGTGATCTTGGCGAGCCCGGGCGCCTCCTCGTGCTTCAGCATGACGAAGCCGGGAAAGGCGTCGATCAGCCTGTGCAGGACGGTGACCGAAGTGACCACGGTCGTGGTCTGCGGAAAGTCCTGGTAGACCACCGGCACGTCGGGCCCGAGCCGCGTGAAGAGCTCTTCCCAGTAGGCGTAGACCTGGTCATCGGTCCGCAGGCCCGGGATCGGCGCGATCATCAGCCCGGCTGCGCCGAGGTCCATGGCGTCTTTCGAGAAGCGGACCAGATTGTCCGTGCCGGGATTGCTGGCGCCGACAACCACCGGAATGCGTCCTGACACCCGCTTCAGCACGTGCTCGAGGAAACCGCGCGATTCCTGCGCCGTCAGCTTCGGTGCCTCGCCAAGCACGCCCAGGATCGTGATCCCGTCGACGCCCTTCTCGACGTAGAACTCGATCAGACTGTCCGTGCTGGCGTAGTCGATCTCGCCCGTGTCCGTGAACGGCGTCGGCGAAATGATGTAGACGCCCTTCGTATTCTCGCTGATCCGCATTGCCATGTCCGTTCAGTCTCCAGCCTGCGGCCCGCCGCAACCAAGCGCGGACCAGCGTAGCCCTGCCTCAGCCCGCAACCACTTCGCTCATCGGCGCCAGAAGGTGCCCTGCTTCCGAAAGCCGCTCGCGAACGCGTTGCGCCATCTGCACGGCACCTGGCGTGTCGCCGTGCACGCAAACCGTGTCGATGCGGCCCCAGAGGCGCTTGCCTGTCGCCGTGACGACGGCCCCTTCCTCCACCATCTGGACCACCCGCCGCGCTGCCTCATCCGCGTCGTGGATCACGGCGCCCGGCGCCTTGCGCGGCAGGAGGTTGCCGGTCTCGGCATAGGCACGGTCGGCGTAGATCTCGCGCGCCATGGGCAGGCCGAGCCTGTCCGCCGCCTTCTCCGTTTCCATGCCCGGCATGACGACGAGGATCAGCGACGGGTCCACGGCCTTCGCCGCGCGGGCCACCGCCATGGCGAGGTCAGGCTCTTCCGCCGCCATGTTGGCGAGTGCGCCATGCGCCTTCACGTGCCGGATCGGGTGTCCCGCGGCATGAGCCAGCGCCTGCACCGCGCCGATCTGGTAGATGACCTGCCGCTCGATCTCGGCCGGGCTTTCGCCGCGAATGGCGCGTCGCCCGAAGCCGTAGAGATCATGGAAACCGGGGTGCGCGCCCGGCGCCACGCCGTTGACCTTCGCCAGGCGCAGGGTGGCATCGATCACGTTGGGGTCGCCGGCATGAAATCCGCAGGCGATATTGGCGGAGGTGACGATGCGCAGCATGGCCGCATCGTCGCCGATCGCATAGGCCCCGAAGCCTTCGCCCATGTCGCAGTTGAGATCGATGGCAGCCATCGCCGGCAATCCTGACACCCTCCCTCCCCTATGCGCCCCCCGGCCATGCCGGCGCAATGGTCACGGCCGCACGGGAGATGCGCGATGCGCCCCGTGACTAGGCCCCGCTATCTCAGCGCCGGCGACGCCGGGCTCGTCGTCGAACTCGGCAGCGAGATCGATGCCGCCGTGAACGACCGCGTCGTCGCGCTGGCGGCAGCACTGGAGGCCATGGGGCTGCCGGGGATCCGCGAATGCGTGCCGACCTACCGGTCCCTCCTGGTGCAGTACGACCCCGTCACCCTCCCCCGGACAGACCTGATCGCCGCTGTGGAAGGTTGCTGGCCGCCGACGCCGCTTGCCGGATCTGCGCGCACGCACTGGCGCGTGCCGGTGCTCTATGGCGGCGAAGCCGGGGAGGACCTCCCCGCCGTCGCGGCGCTGCACGGGTTGAGCGAGGAGGAGGTCGTCCGGCTCCATTCCGGCGCATCCTATCGCGTCTACATGCTGGGTTTCGCGCCCGGCTTCGCCTATCTCGGCGGGCTGCCGGAGCGCATTCACACGAGCCGCCGGGCTGACCCCCGCGCGCAGACGCCGCCGGGCAGCATCTCCATCGGTGGCCAGCAGGCAGCCATTTCGCCCCCGCTGCCGATCCCGAGCGGGTGGCACCTGCTCGGGCGAACCCCGGTGCGGTCCTACGACCCCGCCAGGAGCGCCATGCCCTTCCTGTTCGCTCCCGGCGACATCGTGCGCTTCGAGCCCGTCTCGGCCCTCGACTACGCGACGCTCCGTGCAGCGGCGGAGGCAGGAGACCTCGTTGCCGTCCGGGAGCCCAGCGATGGATGACGCGCTGCAGATCGTCGAGCCCGGCCCGTTCTCGACGGTCCAGGATTTTGGCCGCCTCGGCTGGCAGCGCTTCGGCATTTCCGCCTCCGGGGCGCTCGACATCCGCTCGATGATCCTGGCCAACGCGCTCGCCGGGAATCCGCCGGGGACCGCGGTCATCGAGACGACCGCCACCGGACCGGTTCTCCTTGTCCAGGCAGAAGCCTGCCGGCTCGGCTACGCCGGGATGGAAGCTCGCCTGCTGCTCAACGGCGTGCCCGTGCACCCGGGACGCAGCATCGACTGCGTCCGCGGCGACCGGGTCTCCTTCAAGGGCGGCAGCGAAGGGATGCGCGGCTACATCGCCGTCCAGGGCGGCTTCGCCCTCGCGCCGGTGCTGGGAAGCCGTTCGACACATACGCGATCGGGGATCGGCGGCGTGTCGGGCAGGCCGCTCCGCGCGGGCGACGTCCTGCCGCTGGCGGCGGCAAGACCGGTGGGCCCGCCCCGGGAACGACCCGGCGCAACGCTTCGCCTGCCGCCCGCCCGAGAGGTGCGGGTCGTGCCGGGGCCGCAGGACGATCATTTTACGCCGGAGGCCATGCGGGCATTCCTGGGCGAGACCTACACCGTCTCGCACCGCGCCGACCGCATGGGCATGCAGCTGGACGGCCCGGCCCTGGCGCATGCGGGAGGCTTCAACATCGTCTCCGACGGCATCGTCAACGGCAGCATCCAGGTTCCCGGCCACGGGCGGCCGGTGATCCTGCTGGCCGACCGCCAGACGACCGGCGGTTACCCGAAGATCGCGACGGTGATCGAGCCCGACCTCGGCCTTCTCGCCCAGATGCGGCCCGGCGCGCATGCACGCTTCCGGGCCCTGACGCCGGACGAGGCCGAAGCGGCTGCACGCGCCTGGCGGCAGGACATCGTCGACTGCGTCTCCCAGATCCGGGAGGCCGGCTCGGAAGGCCATCTGCTGGCGAGCGAGCGCCTGCTCGGCCTCAACCTAGTCGGCGGCGTCGTCGGCCCGGCCCACGACGAGGGCCCGCACTCCTGATCCCGGCCGGGAACCCGCTTCGCCCCCGCTGCATTGCATCGCATCCCCGGAGCGAGAGGACAGCCGATGCAGATCGCCGAGATCATGACCCGCAATGTGCGCGACATCGCGCCCCAGCGCAGCATACGCGAGGCAGCGCGGCTGATGGACGAGCTCAATGTCGGAATGATCCCGGTCTGCGACGGGGGCCGTCTGGTCGGCGTTGTGACGGACCGCGACATCACCGTGCGCGCCACGGCGGCCGGGTCGGCTCCCGACACGACCGCCGTCGTCGGAGTGATGACGACGAACCCGCGCACCTGCCGCATGTCGGACGACGTGACGGCCGCCGTGACCCTGATGAACGAGCTCCAGGTCCGCCGCATCCCGGTGCTCGACGACAGCGGCTGTCTCGTCGGCATCGTCGCGCTGGGGGATGTCGCCGAGGCCGAGCCGGCGATGGCCGCCAGGGTCTTGCACGAGGTCTCGACGCCGTCCGAGCCCGACCTCACCAGCGCCGCGGGCCGGCCTCTCACGCCCGCCAACGACCCGCTGACCGCCGAAGAGCGCGAGGAACTGCAGCGACGGGCCCGCAAGTCCGACGTCGCGGCTGGCAATCACCGTCCGGATGAGGGACGGGCCGCGGACCCGCCGTCCGACATGCGCGACGACGAGATCGTGCGCGCGGCCTTCGGCTCGGCGGGCGCCGAGCCCGGGGCCGGCGAACGGCCCGACGACACGCTGCCTGCTGCCGCCGCGGGAGGCCCGGGGTTCTTCCACGACGATTCAGCCGCTGCCTCCGCCCAGGCGGCAGGGTATGGCGAGGAGGATGTCCGCGACCAAGGCATCCGTACCGTAGCGCCCCGCGTCCGCCACGTTCCGCCGCCGGAGCCCGGCGAGGACGCATCGGGCGGCCTCGAGCCACCCTCGCCCACCCGTCAGCCGGGCGACCGGTAAGGCCTGCCGGAACATCGCGGCCAAACCGGCGTTCGCCCTGGACAGGAGGTGCCCATGTCGGACGACAACAGCCGCGATGCCGGCCTGCCCGATCCCGTGATCAGCGTCGGCAGCTCAAACGTCGACCTTGGCTCCGCCTTCCGGTCTTCTGCCGAGGCTGCAATCCGGAAATCCGTCGCCAAGCATATGGGCCGCCTGACGGCGGCGTCCGTGCACGTGGCCGCCGAGGGCAGCTCCTATCGCTGCTCCCTGACGATCCAGGTGGGCGGCACCCCGACCCTGGCGGCCGAGGGCGACGGCCCCGACGTACCTGCCGCATTCCGGGCCGCACTGGAGAAGGTCGACAAGCAGCTCAGACGCACCAAGCGGGCGCTCCGCGAAGATCGCCACAACCGCCCTGACCGCCGCACCACCGCCTGAGCGCGTGCGTTCGGGCTTTACGCAACGGTCGACCGGGAGCCCGACGCGTAAAGAGCGCAATGTTTTCCTCTCAAAAAGCAATCCGGCTCTTGACCTCGTCACCTTCAACGCGCCGTAACTACCTCACATCAGGTCGGGAGGATCAGGGGCGAGCGTGGTCGAGATGGCGAGTAAGGGAGGCGCGGCGAGCGCCAGCTGGGACGAACGTTCGCTCTGGATGAAGATGGTGCGGGGCCGCTGGGTCGCGGACCGGCCAGCCATTTCCTATTCGCTTGCCATCGCGATCTCGGCGGTGGCTCTCGCCCTTCGCGTTGCGACCGACCCGTTCCTGCCTCCGGGCTTCCCGTTCCTCACCTTTTTCCCGGCCGTCATCATCACGACCTTCGTTTGCGGGCTTTGGCCGGGCATCCTGTGCGGAACGCTTTGCTTCTTTGCCGCGTGGTACTTCTTCATCGAGCCCCGGACCTCGATGATCCTTTCGGGCGCGGCGGTCACCGCGCTGGCATTCTACGTATTCATCGTGGCGGTCGACATCGCTCTCATTCACGGCATGCGAAAAGCTGCCGAACGACTCGAGCTGAAGCAGCGGGTCGTGGAGGATCTCCTCGCGCGCCAGAACGTCATGTTCCAGGAGCTGCAGCACCGCGTTGCCAACAACATGCAGTTCGTCTCCTCGCTTCTGCTTTTGCAGCGGCGCAAGGTGGAAGCAGACACGCAGGCGGCCGAAGTCCTTGAAGAGGCGCGCTCCCGCATCGACACGATCGGGCGGATACACCGGCGGCTGTACGATCCCGACCGCGCCAACCTGCCCGCGGCGCCCTACCTCCAGGCCCTCTGCGACGACGTGCTCGAGGCGTCCGGACAGGCCCGGATCACCTGCACGATCCGCGCGCCCGACGTGTGCTTCGACCTGACCCAGCTCACGGCCCTGTCGCTTCTGGTGGCCGAACTGGCCACGAACGCCGTCAAGCACGCCTTCCCCGCCGAGCAGAACGGCACTCTCACGGTCGCCCTGGAGCCGCTGGAGCAACCGCGCTGGCGGCTCACGGTCTCCGACGACGGGCGTGGCCTTCCCGCGGAGTTCGGCACCACCTCGTCCCCGAGCCTCGGCCTGCGCATCGTCCAGGGGCTCGCACGCCAGCTCGGCGGCGAGATCCGCTTCGAGTCCGCGCGTGGCACACGCGCCATCGTGGAGTTCGCCCGCGCCTGAACGCGTCGCCTTGCCTCAATTGGCGAGGTAGGGCCGCTGCAGCGAAAACGCGATCGCCTCGAAGACGCTTTTCAGGGCATTCGCATCCGTGGCGTCGAAGGAGTGCTCGGTGTCCGTGGCGCAATTCCGCAGCATCTGCATGGCCGTCGTGTCGGTGACCATGAGCGAGATCGTGTAAACCTCGATGCCCTTGGCCTTCACGTTGGTGCAGAGCTGGGACGTATAGGTGTTGGCGAGCGTCGTGTTGGTGCCGGTATGGGTGGTCGACGTCGTGCTGGACATCGACTTGGTGTTCATGCCGTCGGTCATGAACACCAGCGCCTTGCGCGGCTTCCTGTTCTGCGCGTCGTAGGGCTGGGCAGTCGACAGCGGATCGGTCCGCGACAGGGCGTGCAGGCCCCAGACCAGCCCGGCCGGCATGTAGGTCTCTCCGGAAGGAACGAGCCCGCTGATCTTGGCCTTGATCGTCGTCTTGTCGGTGGACAGCGGCAGAAGCTCGGTGCTGCAGGTCGTATTGTTGTAGAGCGCCGGCCATTTCGTCGCCGGCTGGTCATCGTTCAGGTTCAGCGGGTAGCTGCGCGAGCCGACGCACCCCGTCCATTTGTAGGTGGACACCGGCGAATTGCACTGGTCGGCGTAATTCCAGGTCGTGCAGGTGTTCTGCGTCGTGTACTTCGTGCAGGTCGTGTCGCACTGCTGCGTAGTCTTGGTGGTCGGCACCCCGTCATTGTAGGTCGTGGTCGTCACGTCGCGGCAATTGGACTTCACCGACGTCTGGCAGACCTGCGTCGGCGTGTAGGTGGCACAGGTGGTCTTCTGGGGCGAACAGACCGGGGCGCCCGTGACGCTGTAGTCGTCGCTGCGCGTCAGCCACGAGGCGTTGCGATAGGCCGTCCCGACATTGACGTACTGCGCGAACGGCACGACCGCGATCGACACCTGGTTCGACGAATCCTTCATCAGAATGTCGACGAGGTTGTTGGCCGCGACCTTCAGCGTGCCGATCTTGTTGTCGGTGGTCATGGAATTGGTCGTATCCAGCACCAGGGCGAGCTCGACCGTGTTGTCGAGGCCACGCTTGACCGTGGCGCTGGTCTGGTAGGGCACGAGCGGCCGGAAGCTGCTGAGCAGCCTTGTCCGGAAATTCGTCGTCAGGACCACATTGGTCGTGCGCCCGCTGTCGGCCAAGGAGACCGCGATCGCCGGCTCGTCGTCGATGCGCAGGTCCGGGCTGACCTGCCCCTTCACGAAGCTGGTGACGACCCGCAGGGCCTGCTCGTTGGTGGTGACCTTGGCGTTGTTGGCGGCGAGCGCAGCAGCATCGGTGATCGCCTGGACGCGGGACTTGGACCGCGCCAGCGTCGCATAGTCGATCGCGACACCGGAGAAGAGCACGAGGACGGGAAGCGCGGCGGCGAAGAACACCGCCATGGCCCCTTTTTCGTCGGTGAGAAACAGGCGGGCGAGACGGGTCATGGCGGCATCTCCATCATTCGCGAGGGAGCGGAGGGATGCCACGACAATGCTACGTAGTTCTCAGGATAAAGTGAATCGAACCGCCGGAATCACAGTACTCAACAGCGCCGCAAGCTAGGGCTTGACAGTATTCGTAGCGTTTTCATTGAAGAGGGTTTACGCAGTATCTACGGGCAGGCAGCGCTTACCTCACATAGGTGGCAAGCGTTGCGGCCATTCGATCGGCCGGAGTTCCTGCTGGAAACAGCGTGAGGAACTTACCATCAGGCCCGAGCAGGTAGATCAGGGAGCCGTGGTCCACGTAATACTCGTCCGTGGCGCCAGGGCTCGGCAGCACCTTGCGGCGATGAACCTTGAAGACCATGGCGGCGGCCGCCACCTGCGCCTCGCTGCCCGTCAGGCCGACGAAGCGGGGATGAAACGACGACAGGTACTCGCGCAGCACAGACGGCGTATCGCGCTCCGGGTCCACGGTTGCGAATGCCGGCGTGACCCGCTCGCCCGCCGGCCCGAGCCTTTCGAGGGCCTGCGTCATGGCCATCAGGTCGGTCGGGCAGACGTCGGGGCAGTGCGTGTAGCCGAAGGCGAGCAGGAGGTAACGGCCGCGAAAATCCGCGTCGCTCACGGCAGCGCCCTGCTGGTTCACGAGCGTGAACGAGCCGCCGAAGACTTTCTCCAGCGGATCGCCCGCGCTCGCCGGTCCGCTGAACGCCAGCAGGACCAGCGCGCACAGGCCAGCCGCCAGCCGTGTCACGGATCAGCCCGCAGCTGAGGGTTAGAGACGTTCGGGCTCTTCGAGCGGAGCCCCGGAATGCCGAACACGCCGTCCTTGGCGATGATCTCGCGCACCGTCGGGTCCTTGCGCACCCAGTCCTGGTTGTCGCCATGGGCCGCCGACCATTGCTTGCCGAAGCCGTCGGCCGGGATCCACGGGTCGGAGGAATTCACCCGCACCTGCTGCACGAACATCAGCGGGATCCGCGGATCCTCGATGAGCAGCCCGTCCACCTCGATCTCCCTACCGCAATAGGGCGCGAGGTCGGCAACGGGACCCGCGAAGTCGAACGCGCCCTTCACCGCCAGGCGCAGAGTGCCGTCTGCGGTCAGGAGGGCCAGCTGGCGGCGCCCGGCGCCGCAGTCCTTGGGGCAGTCGCCCGTGACCCCGCACAGCGCGTCCACCACCTTCGCGCGGAAGGTCGCGACCTTTTCGTTGGCCAGCCCCCACGGATCGGCCGCGGCGGCGGGGAGCGCCTGGCAAGCCAGTGCGCCGAGGACTCCGGCAAGGAGAAAAGTGCTGCGCATGGTCATTCCCCGAACGGCTGAACGCCGTATTCGTCCTGCGTCATGTTCACGATGCCCTTGTCGTCGGCGACGCGGGTGACGAGCAGGTAGTTCACTCCGTCGCGCTCATGCAGGTCGCCGTCCACGGTCACGTGGTGCGTCTGGATCGTCGCGATGCGGGGGTTGGCGACCGTCTGGTCATCCTCCTCGATCCGCAGCAGGATGTAGACCTTGCCGTCATCGCCCGCGATGCTGACCGGAATTCCCCCGATCGCGCACCACACGGCGCATTGGTGATGGGCCGTGCCGTAGCCGAACATGATGCCCGATACCGAGCACCATGTGTCCGCGACCTCGCCGCTGACAGTGACCCGCTTGCCCTCGGCCGCCGTCGCAACGCAAGGCGCCACGGCCAACGCTGCCCCAAAGGCCAGCATCGTCAAGGCTCTCATCCATTCCCTCCCCACCTGGTGCCCGCGCGTTCTTCGCCGGCAACACACAGTTTGTTACGTCAGGGTGCGACGGCTTGATAGGGGGCAAGACGGTCGAGCCAGGAAACCGAATCCGCGACCCAGCGCGCGTCGATCTCGTGCTCGCCGGAATGAAGGCACAGGACGAACTCCCGCCCGGACGAACAATCCGATCGCGCCCACGTGCGACAGGTCAGGCCATCCTGCGTGGTCGTCGTCGACGGGTCCGCCCGGCACCCGTCGGTCCCGCGCAGGACGGCTGCGCTCTTCAGCACGTCACCCTGTGTCACCGGGCCGGCCAGTGTGTGGATGGTGCGTCCCGTCATCGGGACGGTCTTGTCGGCCGTGCCGTGTACATGGCGCAGCGAAACCGGACCGGCGCAGGTGTCCGGCTCGGGAACCCAGAACGCCCCTGCCACCGGTGCATAGGCCGCGAACGTACCCGGTGCGCGGCACGCGACATACCAGAGCATCGACGCTCCCAGCGAGAACCCCGCTCCGAGCAGCCGCGCCCGGTCGAGCGGATAGCGGCGCCCGACATCGTCGACGACACGCCCGACGAAGGCAACGTCGTCGCGTTGACTGTCGGTGAAGACAGGCAGGGACCAGCCTCTCTCGCCGCCAGGGGCCGCCAATCCCTGGGGTGCCACGAGCAGGACGCCGGCATCCGACATCAGACGGCCGAGGGCCTCGTCCTGCATCACCCCCTCGGACGAGCCGGAATAGCCGTGGAGGAACACGACGGCCGGCAGGGGCCGGTGTCCATCCCAATTCTTGGGGACGCGCACGAGGTACTCGCCGCCCTCCACGGTACAGGGCGTGGTGTCCGAGCAGGCCAGCGCGGCCGGCGCGAAACTGATGAGAATCAAGGCAGAAAGCGTACGAAGAACCAAGGGGAGAACTCCGGTCTGGTGCATGCGATGGTGACGCTGCGACATCGCTGCCGCGCACACGTTCGCGTGAGGCCGAAACAAATCTCATGATCCGCGCGAAGATTGTGAGGCGACGATACGATGGCGCGACGTGGGAGGTACCCGATGCGGAAGGACCGGTTCGCTGGCGAGCATGGCGGAGACGGCGCCGGAATTGCAGCCCATGAGCGGGCGGTCGCGGCGGTCCTCGCCCATCGCCCCGAAGGCGGTGCCGCGCTCGCCGAGGCACTCGCGGCGGATCCCGCCATGGTCGCGGCCCACGCGCTGAAGGGGTTTGGGCAGGTTCTGCTGGGGCGCTGCGAGACGGTGGAGGCGTCGAGCCACGCCCTGTCGGCCGCCAGAAACGCCGCCGAAGTCCGGGGATCCGCGACGGAGCACGAGCAGGCTCTCGTCGACGCGCTCGGCCTCGCATCGAGCGGCGCCATGCTGGCCGCCGCGGCCCGGCTCGAGGCGAGGCTGCACGATGCGCCGCACGATTTGCTGGCCTTCAAGATCGCCCACGCCCTGCGCTTCATGAGCGGTGACCAGGACGGCATGTTGCAGGCGTCGACGGCGGTCCTAGACGGGTGGAGCCCGGATGTCGCCGGGTTCGGCTTCGTGCTGGGCTGCCATGCCTTCGGCCTCGAGGAGGCCGGCCGCTATGGGGAGGCCGAGGAGTGCGGCCGCGAAGCCGTCCGGCGCGAGCCCGGCGACGCCTGGGGCCTGCATGCCGTATCGCACGTTCACGAGATGCAAAATCGGGCCGGAGATGGCATCGTGTGGCTCGAGGAGCAGCGTCCGGCCTGGAGCCGCTGCAACAATTTCGCCTTTCACGTGGCCTGGCATCTCGCGCTGTTCCACGTCGAGCAAGGCCGTCCCGACAAGGCGCTGAGCGTGTACGACGCGGAGATCCGTCCCGCCCCGACCGACGACTACCGGGACATGGCGAACGCCGTGTCGCTGCTCTGGAGGCTGCGGCAGGAGGGTGTCGACGGCGGCGGGCGCTGGCAGGAACTGGCCGCCATCGCCGGCCGCCGCCGGGATGACCAGACGCTCGTCTTCGCCTCCCTGCACTACCTTCTCGCGCTGGTGGCGGCAGGCCGCCTGTCCGCTGCGGCGGACCTCGTCCTGTCCATGGAGAGCAGCGCCATGCATGCTGCGGGTCCGGACCAGTCGGGCGTTGCCTCCCGGGTGGGAGCCGACCTGGCTCGCGTGATCGCCGGGTTACGGGGCACCTCCCCTGTCCGCCTGCAGCAGATCCTCGCGCGCCTGCCCGAGATCGGCGGCAGCAATGCGCAGCGGGACGTCTTCGTTCGCGCAATCGGCCTTGCCGCAGCCGAGGCCGGGGACCGTGAGGCGGTGGAAGCCGTGCGCACCGCGCGGCGGACGCTCAAGGCGGAGGACCGGTTCTCGCGAATGCTCGCCGCCCGCCTCGAGCAGGACCGTGCAAGGCTGTGCGTCGCGTGATGCGGGTCGCCGACATCGTCGCCCAGACGCTCGCGAGTGCCGGCGTCACCCACGCCTTCGGCATGCCCGGGGGCGAGATCCTGATTGCGGTCGATGCGCTGGAACGCGCCGGCATCCGCTTCGTGCTCGCCCGCAACGAAACCGCGGCGGCCATCATGGCAGCGGGCGCACACTGGACGACCGGCGCGCCGGGCCTTCTCGTCACCACGCTCGGTCCCGGGCTGGCCAACGCGGTCAACGGCATCGCCGATGCCTGGCAGGAGCGCGTGCCACTGATCGTGCTCTCCGCCGTCGTGGAGAGGCGTCTGCGCGCCCGCTACACGCACCAGATCGTCGACCAGGCCGCCCTGCTGCGGCCCGTCGTGAAGGCCTCGTTCGGGATCGAGGCGGAGGGGGCGGGAGCCGTTGTTCGCCGGGCTCTCGCCGTTGCGCTGGCCGGCCCTTGCGGGCCTGTCCACCTCGACCTCTCGCCCGACGTCGCCGCCGCGGAAGCGGCGCCGGACGAGACTGGCATCCTCTTCACGCCAGCCATTCCCGCCATGGGCGCCGATCCGGCGTCAGAGGCGATGGCCCTGCTGAGGCAGCGTGTCGCCAGGGCGGACCGCCCCCTGGTCGTGGCCGGCCTGGAGGCTGTTCGCAGCGGTGCGGGCGACGTCCTGCGCTCCATCGCGGAACGGCACGGTGTGCCCGTCGTCACCACCTACAAGGCCAAGGGGCTGCTTGACGAGACCCACGCCACGAGCCTGGGCGCGGCGGGCCTTTCGCCGCTGGCCGACTCCATCCTGCTGCCGCTGCTGAAGGCGGCCGACCTCGTCATCCTCGCCGGCTACGACCCGATCGAGATGCGCCCGGGCTGGCTCGATGCCGTCAGGCCTGAGGTCACGGTCGAGCTGTCCAGCCTGCCTCAGGACCACGGCATGCACGCGGCCGGCCTGCGCCTTGCCGGGCCTGTGGCCGGTCTTCTCGAAGCCGCCTTCGACGGGACCCCGGTCCGCGCCTCCTGGCAGGGCGGGGAACCGGAGCACGCCAGGAGACGCCTCGCCGACGCCTTCGCGGTGCGCGGCGGATTCGGCCCGCACGAGCTTGTCGCGACGCTTGCCGAGATTCTGCCGCCCCACGCCTTGCTCACGACGGACAGCGGGGCGCACCGCATCCTGCTCAGCCAGGCATGGCGCTGCACGCGGCCGCTCTCGCTGCTGCAGTCGTCGGGATGGTGCACGATGGGCACCGCCATTCCTCTCGCCCTCGGCGCCGCCGTGGCGGGAGCACCGGGGCCCGTCGTGGCCGTGCTCGGCGACGGCGGCTTCGAAATGACGGCCGGCGAGCTGGCGACGCTGCGCGACCAGGGAGTCCCCGTCGTCGTGGTCGTCCTCCAGGACGAGAGCCTCGGGCTGATCGCTCTGAAGCAGGAGCAGGCGGGGCTGCCTTCCGCAGGCACGGCGATGGGCGCGACCGACATCGCCATGTGCGCCCGCGCCTTCGGCGGCAGCGGCGCCACCGTCTCGACCTCCGAGGATCTCGCTGACGCGCTGCGCAGTGCGCTGTCGCGAGACGGCTTCAGCGTCATTGCGTGCCGGATACGGGCGGGAGCCTATGCCGGAGCGCTCTGAAAAGCAGAGGGCGGCTCGCGATCCGCGCCTCGACTTCTTCCGCGGCATGGGGATGTTCATCATCCTCATCGCCCACATCCCCTGGAATCCGTGGACGGAATGGATCCCGGCGCGCTTCGGCTTCAGCGACGCGGCCGACATGTTCGTCTTTTGCTCCGGCATGGCCTCGGGACTGGCCTTCGCCAAGATCTTCGACGTGCATGGCTGGCTCCTGGGAGCGCTCCGCATCGTGCACCGCGTCTGGCAGGTGTACTGGGCGCATATCGGATCGTTCCTGGTCGTCGCCGGGCTGATGGTCGGCGTCGACCTCGCGTTGGGCGGGGAGCACTACGCCCAGGAACTGTCGCTGCAGCCCTTCTTCGCGGCTCCGAAGGAGCATCTCGTCGGGCTGCTCACGCTGACCTACGTGCCCAACTACTTCGACATCCTGCCGATGTACCTGGCGATCCTCGCCATGGTGCCTGCCGTGATGGCGCTCGCTCGCATCCGCCCTGCCGTCGCGGGCACGGCGGTGCTGGCTTGCTGGGGCCTCGCCAATGCCGGGCTGCTGACCTTCACGGCCGATCACGAAACCGGCCGGGAGTGGTTCTTCAACCCCTTCGCCTGGCAGCTGACCTTCTTCACCGGCTTTGCCTTCGTGCGCGGCTGGCTGCCGGCTCCTCCGATAGACCGGCGCCTGATCATCGCCGCGGTCGCCGTTGTGCTGCTGGCCGCCCCCGTCGGCTGCCAGCCGGGGTTCAACTGCTATGCCGGTTTCGGCACGGTGCCGGCGCTTGGGCAGATCCACGACGGTTTGGGCTGGTTGATCGGCAAGCCGAACCAGGGCCCTCTGCGCTTCGTCCACTTTCTGGCGACCGCCTACCTCGCCTACGCGGCCGTGGGCCCGCACGGCCGGAGGCTGCGGGGCCGCGCCGTCGACGTCACGCGCATGGTGGGGCGGCAGACGCTGGCGGTCTTCCTCACAGGTCTCGTCGTCGCGCAGGCGGCAGGCATGGCGATGGACGTCGTCGGCCGGGGCATATTGACGAGCTTGCTCGTGAACGCCGCAGGCTGCGCCGTGCTGATAGCAGCCGCGAAGGTGACCGAGACATTCAAGTCCCCGCCCTGGCGCAAGGCACACGCGCTCAGCCGCGAACCCAGCCCCGGGCAAGCCGCCTCCGTCGAAGAGCGTTCGCCGGCCGGAAACCGGGCGGCTGCCTGAGCACCGCCGCTCTTTGCTGCGCGAATCGAGAAGCCGCGGCTAAGGTCGGTCTGCAGCCTCAGGTTGCGCAGTGTCGCGGCGCAAGGGCGCGCAGGAGTCGGCCGATGGAGCAGGCGGCAACCGGCATCAAGGCCATCATCGACCCGTGGATGCACACCGTGTCCTCCTGCATCGAGGTGGCGGGCGTGGCCCTGATCGTGGCCGGCGCCATCGCCTCGACGCTGGTGTTCCTCTATGGCGGGCTGGGGACGGTGGGGTGGCCGGGCGCCTTTCGCTCCTACCGCGCCAATCTCGGGCGGGCGATCCTGCTCGGGCTCGAATTGCTGGTGGCCGCCGACATCATCGGCACCGTGGCCATCACGCCGTCCTTCGAGAGCCTTGGAATCCTTGGCCTGATCGTCCTCATCCGCACCTTCCTCAGCTTCTCGCTCGAGGTCGAGATCGAGGGCCGCTGGCCCTGGCAGAAGGGCCGCGGGCGGGGCGAACCGGAGCACCTCTGAGCGCGCCGCGCCTACCGGCGCAGCAGGTTTTCCTTGGCGAGGTCGATCACCTCGTCGCCCCGGCCGCTCATCACGGCGCGCACCAGCCACAGGCTGAAGCCCTTCACCTGCTCCGACGAAATGGTGGGCGGGATCGAGAGTTCCTGCTTGGCGACCACCGCGTCGAGGAGCGCGGAACCATCATGTGCCAGGACCGATGCGATGGCTCCCGGCAGTTCGCCGGGATCCTCGACGCGCACGGCGTGGATCCCCATCGCCCGCGCCATGGCGGCAAAGTCGGGGTTGTCGAGGTCCGTGCCGACCTCGAGGTATCCGGCGGCCTTCATCTCCATGGCGACGAATCCGAGCGTTCCGTTGTTCACGACCACGACCTTCACCGGCAGGTTCTCCTGCCGGAGCGTGATGAGGTCGCCCATCAGCATCGTGAAGCCGCCATCGCCCGACAGCGAGACGACCTGGCGGCCCGGCTGCGAGGCCTGCACGCCGATCGCCTGCGGCATGGCATTGGCCATCGAGCCGTGCACCAGAGAGCCGATCAGCCGGCGCTTGCCGTTCATCGCGAGATAGCGCGCCGCCCAGATCGTCGGCGTGCCCACATCGAAGGTGAACACCGCGTCCTCGGCCGCCGCCTCGCTCAGGAGCCGGGTGAGGTACTGGGGGTGGATCGGCGGCCGTCCCCGCGTGCCCTCGGCCAGGTCGTCCAGCCCCTTGCGCGACTTCCGGTAATTCTCGAGGCAGGTGTCGAGATGCGCGCGGTCGGCCTTTGGCGCCAGACGCGGGAGCATTGCCCGCAGGGTGTGGCCGACGTCCCCGACCAGCCCGAGGTCGATCCGGGTCCGGCGCCCCAGGTTCTCCGGCCGCAGGTCGACCTGCACGACCTTCGCGCCGGTGGGATAGAACTGCTTGTAGGGGAAGTCCGTGCCGAGCATCACCAGAAGGTCACAGCCCTGCATGGCGTCGTGACCCGATCGGAAGCCGATCAGCCCGGTCATCCCGACATCGAACGGGTTGTCGTACTCGACATGCTCCTTGCCACCGAGCGCGTGAACGATCGGCGCCTTCAGGGCGTCCGCGAACGCCATCAGGGGCGCGTGCGCACCGGCGCACCCACGGCCGCAGAACAGCGTCGTTCGGCTCGACGCGGCGAGCATGTCGGCGAAGGCCGCAAGTTCCGGCTCGGACGGAATCACGACCGGTTCCGGCGGCAGGAGCCCGGCCCGCGGGGAGAACGGCCGGTCGGGTGCCTCGTGCAAGGCGAGATCGCCGGGGATCACCACGACGGCGACGCCGCGCCGGCCCACGGCAGCCCGCACTGCGTTCTCCAGCACGAACGGCATCTGCGCCGGGTCGGACACCATCTCGCAATAGACGCTGCACTCCCGGAACAGGTTCTCGGGATGCGTCTCCTGGAAGTATCCGCCTCCGATCTCGGCCGACGGGATCTGCGCGGCGATGGCCAGTACCGGCGTGCGCGAGCGGTTGGCGTCGTAGAGGCCGTTGATCAGGTGCAGGTTGCCGGGCCCGCAGGAGCCGGCGCAGACCGCGAGCCGGCCGGTGACCTGCGACTCGCCGGAGGCGGCGAAAGCTGCGACCTCCTCGTGGCGCACATGGACCCAGCGGATCGACTGTTTTGCGCGCAGGGCATCCGTCAGGGCGTTGAGGCTGTCGCCCACGACGCCGTAGATCCTCTCGACGCCCGCCTCGGCCAGGATGTCGACGATGGTGTCTGCGATGCGCTGCGTCATGGTGCTCCTCGGGGGCGGGATGCTGCGATAATGCAACTTGCCCGCGTGAGGTTACACCACGTCGACCGCGATCTGCCGGGACGCACTGATCACGTGTGGACGAGGACCACGCCCCTCAGGCCGCAGCCTGCGCGGCCTCCGCGTCGGCCATCATCTGCGTCAGCCCCGGCCCCGTGAGGGGGCGCGAGAAGAGGTAGCCCTGCAGCCGATCGCAGCCGGCATCGCGCAGGAAGGCGTGCTGCGTCTCGTTCTCCACCCCCTCGGCGGTGACGTCGAGACCGAGCGCGCGGCTCATGGCGATGATCTGGCTCACGAGGGTGTGGGCCTCGTCGGCCTTCTCCGAATCCTGCACGAACTGCCGGTCGATCTTCAGCTTGTCGAAGCCGAAGCGGCGCAGATAGAGCAGGCTCGAATATCCCGTTCCGAAGTCGTCCAGCGCCACCTTCACCCCGAGAGCCTGCAACCCCTTGATCTGCTGGTCCGCACGTTCCTCGTCGGCGATGAGGATCGACTCGGTGAGCTCGATTTCGAGGCGGTGGGGCGGCAGGCCGCTTTCGGCGAGCACCGCCGCGACTGTCGCCACCACATCGGCATTGTGGATCTGCTGCGCCGAAACGTTGACCGCGACGGAGAGATGATCGAAGCCGCTGGCATAGGCGACCGCCTTGCGCAGCACCTGCTCGCCAAGGCGGACGATGAGCCCCGTCTCCTCCGCGATGGGGATGAACTCGGAGGGTGGCACCGGCCCGAGGTCGGCATCATCCCAGCGCGCGAGAGCCTCGACGCCGAGCACCGTTGCACCGTCCTCGGCATAGATGGGCTGGTAGGCGACCCCCACCTCTTCGCGCAGCACGGCGCGGCGGAGAGCGGCCTCCAGCATCCTGCGCCTGACGACGGCCGCCTCCATAGCGGCGTCGAAGGCCACGGCCCGACCTTTGCCGCCCCGCTTCGCTTTGAACAGAGCGAGGTCCGACCGGCGCAGGAGGTCGTTGATCTCGTCGCCATCCGTCGGAGCGACGGCGTAGCCCACGGACGCGCCAAGCCCGGCGACGAGCCCGTCCGGCAAGATGAATGGGGTGCTGAGGATGCGGACCGTCTTCTCCGCCGCCGCGGCGACCACGGCCGGGTCGCCACCCGCGACCGCCAGCACGAACTCGTCGCCGCCAGTCCTGCTCACGAAGTGGTCCGGAAAAGCGCCCGCCAGCCGCTCTGCGACAGCCGCCAGGGCGGCGTCGCCGGCCTGGTGGCCGAGCGAATCGTTGATGTCCTTGAAACCGTCGAGGTCGATGCTGATGACCCCGACGAAGTGGCCGTCATTCGCCGATGCGATCATGGCGGGGGCGGTCTCGCTCAGCGCGAGGCGGTTCGGAAGGCCGGTGAGAAAGTCGGTGCGCGCCAGGCTCGCCTCGCGCTGGCGGCCTTCCGCCAAAGCCCGCGTTTGGCGGCGGACGGCCGCGACGCCGGTCGCCCCGAGAGCGACGAGCAGTCCGAGCGCGAAGAGGAAGCCGTTGCTCATTTTGCGCAAAAGAGCCTCGCCCGGCAGGTCGGCGTGCCAGGTCAGCGTTCCGACGACCTCGCCCCGCGTGTCCTGGATGACGGCGAAAGCCTGGCCCTCGACCGTCTCGCCGGCCGAGAACCATCGCAGGCCCTCGTAGCCCGATCGTCCGCCGAGTTCGGAGAGGAAGCCCGTATCGAGCCTGTAGGTGGCCACGAGCAGCACGGGCCGTTCAGGGATCTCGATGCCTTCGCCGGGGTCGGAGTCGGGCAGAATGGACTCGACCACGACGTTCGAGGGGTTGCCGTTCACGAGCCTTATGTCGCTGACGGCGCGGTGCTGCAGGCTGCGCCCATTGCCGAGATCGATGCGGGACACGGCGACCTGCATGCCGGGCTCCGGCTGGCGCAGTTGCGCCACGAGGTCCGCGAAGGCGGCACGGTCGCGAACGAAGCTCGCGCCCTTGTCAGGCTGCCCGTCGGCATAGCCGAAGATCGGCTGGTCTTGGCTGTCGAGAACGTCGACTTCGTCATAGCCCAGCAGCTTGGTGAGATAGCCGCCGTAGAACTCTTCCATCCAGTCGGAGCTGGGCGCGGTCGTCGTATTGCGGAACGCCTCGCCCCAGATGGTCTGGACCTTCAGCTCGCGCCGCAGGGCGATGCCGTGCTCCGTGATGGCATGGCTGACGGTCTGCGCCTGCCGGCTCTCGGCAAGGATGTCGACCTCACGGTAGGCCACCATGAACGACCCAGACACGACGAGCACGGCTGCCACGGCCAGCACGGCCATGAACAGCCCCAGACCGCTCTTGTCCGTCTTTCTGACGAGTTCCATCATGCCGCTCCGGGCACCGAGAGATGGCCCAAGCTAAGCGGCAAGCCATGAAAGCCCGCTAAACAGATTTGATTTTCGTATGTTTAACGTCTGCGATCCGTCGGCGTGAACCCGACGCCAATTCGGTGCACCAAAGCCGGCGCTAGGCCGGCGTCGGCGCTTCACCGGCGAGCAGGCCTTCGGCCTTCAGCTCCTTCCACAGCGCCGCCGGGACGCCCGCGGACATCTCCGCCGCGTTGGCACGCACCTCCTCCGGCTTCACGGCGCCGATGACCAGCGACACCACCGCCGGATGGGCGGCGGCAAAGGCGAGCGCGGCCCGGCGTAAAGGAACGCCGTGCCGGGCACACACGGCCTCGATCCGCCGGACCCGGTCCATCACGTCCTTCGGCGCCGGGCCGTAGTTGAATTTGGCACCCTCGACCGCGCCCGTGGCCAGGATGCCGGAGTTGAAGACGCCGCCCAGCATCACGCCGACCTTCTTCTCGACGGCCAGCGGCATGAACTCCTCCACGGCCGGCTGCTCCAGCAGGGAGTAGCGGCCGGCCAGCAGGACCGTGTCGAAGTCACCCTCGCGCAGGAACCGGGACGCCACGTCGGCCTCGTTCACGCCCACCCCGATCGCCTTCACGAACCCGGAGCCGCGCAGCTCGTCCAGCGCCTTGTAGGCACCAGCCATCGCTTCGCCGAAGCGCTTGTCGTAGTCGGGGCCGTGCGTCCAGACATCGACGTCGTGGATCAGCAGGATGTCGATCCGGTCGAAGCCGGTGCGCAGGAGCGACTGCTCGACGGAGCGCATGACGCCGTCGCGCGAGTAGTCGAAGTGGGCACGGTGCGGGAAGCCGCCGGCAAAGCCCGGGGATACCACGTCGGGACGGGGCTTCTCGACCGGGGTGAACGGGTCCATGACCCGCCCGACCTTGGTGCAGAACACGACCTCGTCGCGCGGAAAGCGCCGGAGCACTGCGCCGCAGCGCGCCTCGGCCAGGCCGTTGCCGTAATGCGGCGAGGCGTCGAACAGGTTGAACCCCGCCTCCCACGCGGCCTCCACCGTCGCTAGCGCCTCGCGTTCGTCCAGCCTCTGGAAGAGGTCGCCCAGCGGCGCGGCTCCAAAGCCCATGACGCTGACCGAAAGCTCGGCCCCGCGCGAAGTGGTGAAGGTGCGCTTCTGCATCGGCTGTCTCCTCCCGGTGTCGTCTTATCCGGCGCTTCGCCGGGCACGGCCAAATGAGGGGACCGGCACGGGACAATCGCCGCTCGAATTGCGTAAAGCAACGGCTGCCGGCGAGCCATCCGCGCCGGGGATGCCAGCCCCCACGACATCGCGGCCCCATGCTTCGGCCGCATCGCCGATCCAGCGCGGCGAGATCACTAGGCAGCCCCCCCTCCGGTGATGCTACCGTGCAACGCATGAAGCGCTGAAGGCGCGGGAGAACGCGATGACGCCCTACGACAGGCTCCAGGAACTCGGACTTTCCCTCCTGACCCCGGCCACCCCGGTCGCCAACTACGTGCCCTTCGTGATCGACGGCTCGACGCTCTACATCTCCGGCCAGGGACCGCGCGAGGCGGATGGCTCCCTGCGGACGGGCAAGGTGGGGGCGAACAGGACGACCGAGCAGGCCTATGACGATGCGCGTTTGACGGGGCTGAACCTGCTGTCAGTGGCGCACATGGCCCTGGGGGACCTCGGCCGCGTGCGACGCGTCGTCAAGGTGCTCGGAATGGTCAACGCCACGCCGGAGTTCGGCGAGCATCCCCAGGTCATCAATGGCTGCTCGGACCTGTTCGTGGCGGTGCTCGAGGACAAGGGCCGCCATGCCCGGTCCGCCGTGGGAATGGGTTCGCTCCCGCTCGGCATCTCGGTCGAGATCGAGGCCATCTTCTCGATCGATCTCTGACGGCAGGCACCCTGCATGGACACGGGCGGGACACGCGACATCCGGCGTGAACTCGGTCTGAGACCGATCATCAACGTGTCCGGCACGATGACGGCGCTGGGCGCGTCGATCATGGTTCCGGAGGCGGTGCAGGCGATGGCCGCGATCGCGACGGAGTTCGTCGAGATCGACGACCTCCAGCGGCGGGCCGGCGAAGTGATCTCCCGGCTCACCGGCGCGGAGGCCGGGTTCGTCTCGGCGAGCTGCGCAGCCGGCATGGCGATGAGCATTGCCGGGGCGATGACGCGGACAGACCTCGCCGCTGTCGAACGACTGCCCGACACCACCGGCCTGCGCAACGAGGTCGTGATCCTGGCGGGCCACTGCGTCAGCTACGGCGCGCCCGTCGAGCAATCGATCCGGCTCACCGGCGCCAGAGTCGTTCCCGTGGGCAATGTGAGCCAGGGCCACCGCTATCAGCTCGAGGCCGCCCTCGGCGAAAGGACGGCCGCGGCGCTCTACGTCGTCTCGCACCACACGGTGCAGAGCGGGATGCTCCCTCTCCATGACTTCAGCGCGGCATGCCGGGCCAAGGGCGTCCCGGTCATCGTCGATGCCGCCTCGGAGTACGATTTGAGGGGCTTTCTCGCTGCTGGTGCCGACATCGTGCTCTACAGCGGCCACAAATTCCTCGGCGGCCCGACCAGCGGGATCGTCGCCGGCTGCAAGGACCTCGTGCGGGCAGCATACCTGCAGAACCGCGGCATCGGGCGGGGCATGAAGGTCGGCAAGGAGAGCGTGGCTGGCGTCATGGCCGCGCTGGACGCCTGGGAGAGGCGTGACCATGCCGGGATCCGGCGGCGCGAGAGGGAAGCCCTCGACCTCTGGCTCTCGGCGCTCGCGCCATTTCGAAGTGTGGTTGCTCGCATCGTGCCGGACTTCACGGGCAATCCGCTCGACCGGCTGGAGCTCACCCTTCTGCCGGAGAGCGGTTTCACGGCGGCCGGGTTTGCCGCGGCACTGGCGCGAGGCACTCCGCCCGTCATGGTCCGCGACGATGAGGCCGACAGGGGCCACGTCCACCTCGATCCCTGCAATTTGCATCCGGGAGAGGCGGAGATCGTGGCACGAAGGCTGGCAGACACGCTTCGCGAGGCGCGTGGGCTGCCTTCGACGGAGCCGGACTGCGACGACGCGGTGAACCGGCTTCTGCGGTGGCCGGACTGACGCGGAGCGCGGTGGTCAGGCCTTGACGTCGACCCGCTGGCCGGTGCCGGGAGCCGGCGGGGGCGAGGAGGTCTGCGGCTGTGACTTCGGAGCCGCGCGCCCGTCGTCGGCATCCCCGTCGTTCTGGCGGACGGTCGGCGCACGCTGCACCGGGGCTGCCGAAGAGGCAGCCGAAGAGCTGGAGATGGAAGACACGGACATCGATCTGGACCCCTGCCGGAGCGGCTTACCCGGTGGGTCTACAGCACAGGCTTTGCTGAAGTCGCAACAAAGGTGGTGAACGTCCGGCGGCGGCAACGGATCGATTTGTCGGATCCGGCCGGCGAGGGTGCCGCCGGGCCGTCAGCTGCCCACCACTTTCTTCTTGCCGGACCATGGACGGCCGGTCACGTCGACTGCATTGGCCGAGAGGTCGGGGATGCTGCCCTGGAACATGTCGACCTTGCTCTTCGCCTTGGAGAGGCTTTCCTCGTCAAGGAGCCCAGTCACCATCTGCTTCTTCTTGAGCGCGTTGGTGTCGCCCTGCGCTGCCGCGAGCGAGAACCAGAGATAGGCCTCCGTCAGGTCCTGCGGAACACCGACGCCGCGCACGCAGAGGAAGCCCATATTGTACTGGCTTTCGCGCACCCCGTACTCGGCCGCCTTGCGGAACCAGTGAGCCGCGCCGGCCATGTCCGGCGTGCCTACGCTGGAATCGGAGAGCAGCGCGCCCAGATTGTGCATCGCTTTGACGTTTCCGCCGCGAGCAGCCTTTTCGTACCACTCCATGGCCAGCGGAATGTCCTTGGGAATGCCCGTGCCGAGTTCGTAGATGCTGCCCAGTTCATACTGGGCTGGCGCCAGTCCCTCCTCGGCCGCTGCCTGAAGCCAACGCGTCGCTGCCTTGCTGTCGCGCGGCACGCCCTTGCCGAGCAGCAGCCGCATGCCGGCATCGTAGGCCGCCACCGGATCGTCGGCGACCAGCGCCTCCTGCAACGGCTTCGAGAAGAACGCCTTCTCGACAGCCGTCAGGGTCGGCTTGTGCACGAGCGGATTGCCGGCGGGCAGCGCCGCAGGCGCGGGCGTGATCGATGCCAGGCGGCGCTTCTCGGGAGCCGCCTTGGGCGCAATCTCGGAGCGCCGCTCGGGAGTGACCGCCTGCCGCTCGGGCGCGCAGCGCGTCACGCCCGTGCTGATGACGGCGGTTTCGTAGTCGGGGCACTTCTGCACGACGGGAGATGCCGCGCCAGCCGACACACCATCCGCGGTACCGATGCTTCCCGTGACGCTCGCCTTCTCCTCGCGGCTGCGCTCCAGCCCGTCGGCATCCGGCGCCGATGTCGCGGCAGCCTCGACATCAGCCTTCACGGCTGCGGGCTTCGCATTTTCGATGTCGCCGCGGTTCTGGCTCACTTCCACAACTGGCGGGAAAGGCGCCCGCTCGGGCTCTGCCTTGGTGCTGACCCGGACGGGCGGAAGCGGCACGGACACAGGCACGGGCGGAGGCGTGTCGATCACCACGTGGGCCTTGGCGTCCTTCCGGTCGGACGCCCGCGAACCGCCGGACGGTTCCGCTGACGGAAAGGCGGCCGGCTGTGCCATCGGCGAGACCGGGTCGAGGGTGGCCGGCGGCGGAATGTCCGGCATGGGTGCCGGAATGGCGGCGACATGCTCCCTGCCGGAACGTGGCTCCTTCGCCTGGAAGAGCGCCAGCACCTCGTCGACGTGATCCATCGACTTCAGCCGGTCCAGCATGGCTGCGAGCTGGGGGCTGTCGCCATATTTGGCCGCCGCAGCCCAGCCGAGGCCAGCCATCAGCGCCACGATGGAAGCGGCCGCGATGGGGAGCTTGCCACGGCGCCCACGCTTCGCGGGCTCCCTTTCGACCTCGGTTGCGGGTGGAGGTGCCGGCGGAACCTGGTTCTGGAGGCGCAAACCCTCGGGGGCCGGCGGGTCGCGCAGCACCTGTGTGGCGGGAGCGACTTCCGGTTGCGGCGCCGAGCGCCTGACGGATATGTCGGCGCTCGCGGCGGCCGCCCGCATGGCAGGCTGGGGGCGATAGGCGCCGCCGGTCACCTGGGCGAGCCGCGCCGCATAGTCGTCCGGCTGCGGGGCCGCCGGTGCACGAGGCTCCGGCGGAACCTCGTCGCGGGCGCGCTCGGCCGCCTTGAGCGCCCTGGCCAGACGTGAGGCCTCGTCCTCCCGCGACACCGTTACCGGGGGTGGGGCCGGCTGCGCGGGCGCAGGCTGTGGCGCTGCGGCCGACCTCATGGTCGCGTGGACCGCTGCAGCGGCGGTCTGCGGCTGTGACTTCGCGAGATCTGGCGACTGCAGAACTTCGGTCAAGCGCGAATTGATCGTGTTCAGGATCGTGTCGCACTTGGTGTTGCGCTCGAACGTGTCGAAGACGCTCTTGATCGTGTCGGCAATCTGGTCGTTCAGGTTGGCCGCGACTTTGCTGGTCGCGTCCTCGACGAGCGAGTCGAAACCCGTGGTCCGGATCGCATTCTCGAGGCTGTCTAGCCGGCGGAGCACCTCGCGGGGTGCGGAATGGTCGGCCGACAGGCCTGACATCCGCTCGTGCAGCCGGTCCAGGCTCTCGACGACATTGGCCTGCGACGTGCCCTTCTTGGCCAGTTCGAGAAGCGTGCCGATGTTGCCGGGCAGGCGGGCGGTGATGTCGTCGACGGAAGACTGGATTTCGCCGATCCGCCCGATCAGCTCGACGATGCTGTCGTTCGCGGTCCTGCTCTCGCGGTAGCTGTCGTCGACGCGCCTGAACGAGTCGATGATGGTGTTGACGCTCTCCTCGAGCGCCTCGAGCTTCGCCTGCAGGTCCGGCTGCATGGCAGCCGCGATCCTGGCGAGCTCGGCCCTGATGCCGGGGATCTCGGCATTCAGCCCGGCGAGCGGGTCGACCTTGTTGCCGAGCGCGCCCAGCTGCCGGTCGACGGAATCCAGGCGGTGGGAGACCGCGTAGATTTCCTGCGGGATGGCCGAAGCGACGCTGGAAAGCACGCTCTCGGCCGCTGCGTTGATCTTGGGCACGGCCACGTTGATCGAGCCCTGCAGCTGCTGGATCGCTGCATGAACCTCCTGGAGCTCGAGGCTGCGCTCCGCCTCGCGGCTGTCCCATGCGGCGTGCTTAGCGGCCTGGGAGGGAGCCTGCTGGCTGCGCAGGCGAGCCGCATCGGCGGCTTGATCGGCGGTGGCCTCCATCCGCTTCAGCGCCAGCGCCAGCGCGGTCTCGATGACGTTCAGCCGTTCCGACTGACCCGTGGAGGTTCGCTGGGAAGCCTCCATGTATCGCGCGATCCCGTCGAGCCGCTGCTCGAATTCCGAGAAGGCTTCCGACAGTTCAGCGGGGTCAACGCCGGGTCGGCGCGTGTGCTCCAGCTGGGCGATCCGGTTCTCGATCCTTTGCAGGAGGTCCGGGATGGCGCCTCCATTGCCCGCCTTGACGGTATGCTCGACCGTGCTGAGCCGCTGGTTGATGACGTCGAGGGATGAGCGGACGCTGTCGGAGATCTTCCCGCAAGTATCGGCGATGCGGCCAATCTCGCCTTCCGTCCGCGACGATGAGGTCTCGACCCAACCGAGAAGCTTGGCGAGCGCTTCTGCCGTCCGCTGCTCGGACGCCTCCAGAAGACCACGAGTCTCGGAGACGACGGATGCCTCGGTGGCCCTCAGATCGGGATACCGGGGGTCGGGGTACCTGGGGTCGGGATGTCTGGCGTCGGGATGTCTGGGTTCGGCAAACCGGGGATCAGGATGGCGAGGCTGCTCGCTGAAAAAGCGTGGCCGGGCGAACGGGTCGCCCCCATGGCGCGGCGTCTCGCGAGGGGCCTCGGGAGCGGAAGACGGAGCGCCGTTGCGATCGGGCACCGAGGCCAGAGCATAGAGCCACTGCTCGAGGCTCAAACCGGCACGCGCCGCGAATTCGCTCGCCGCTTCGAGCTCCGATCGGGACAGGATCGTTTTGGGTCGCACCATTCTCGCCGCCTGAGGTGCTGGAATGCTTCGCGTCGTTGAGGAAGTCGCGACTCCACTGAACACAACTGCGGCGAGCTAATCGGAGGCCCCTGATTCCGTCCACGGATGAGTCGATCAAGCGTTGTGGATAACTGACGAACATCAACATCAAGCTTGGTTTGCACATCTGGCAGGCACTTTGCCCGTCATTTGAAGTGCAATCACAAGACGATCAGCGTGGACTGGACACGCCGGTGCACTTTACGGTCGGTGGCGGGATTGAGCCGGACAGCCGCTCAAACCGACGCATTCGCGGGAGCTGGGCTATGCGCGGATTACTCGCAGCACTCCTGATCGCTATCGTGGTCCTGCCGGTCGCGGCCGCCGAGCGCTGGCAGACGCTGCCCTCGACCCCGCCGCCCGTGCAAGGCGCGACCACGGGCTATGCAGAGGTCAACGGAGTCAGGCTCTACTTCGCCACCGTCGGCAGTGGCCCACCGGTCGTCCTTCTCCACGGCGGGCTCGCCAATTCGAACTACTGGGGCCACCAGGTGGAGGCGCTCGCGCCCGCCCACAAGGTCATCCTCGTCGACAGCCGAGGCCATGGCCGCAGCACGCGTGATGCGCAGCCCTTCGGCTATGACCTGATGACCGACGATGTGGTCGACCTGCTGGACACGCTGGGCATCGAGAAAGCCGACATCGTCGGCTGGAGCGACGGCGCAATCATTGGCATCGACCTCGCGCTGCGTCACAGGGACCGCGTGCGCCGGGTGTTTGCCTTTGCCGCCAACACCGTGACGTCCGGCGTCAAGGACGACGTGCTGACCAACCCGACCTTCGCCGCCTTCATCGCGCGCGGGCGCAAGGAGTATGAGGAGCTATCGCCAACGCCGAAGGAGTATGACAGCTTCGTCGAGCAGATCAGCCACATGTGGGAGAGCCAGCCCAACTGGACCGACGAGCAGCTGAAGGGGATCACCACGCCCGTCCTCATCGCCGATGGGGACCATGACGAGGCCATCAAGCGCGAGCACACAGAGTACATGGCCGCCACGATCCCCCTCGCCGGGCTGCTGATCCTGCCAAACACCAGCCACTTCGCGTTCCTTCAGGACCCGGCGCTGTTCAACGCCGCCGTGCTGAACTTCCTCGACGCCCCCTGACCTCCACTTGCGCCCGAGTGCCCTGGTCAGGACCTTTCGGCCTCGCCTTCGTTCACGTGTTCCATCCAGTCGGTCATGCGGCCGTCCAGCATTTCCTGGATGGCGAGCTGGGACGTGCCAGCCGTCTCCGTGGCACCGTGCCAGTGCTTCTCGCCCGGCTCGATCCAGACGACGTCACCGGGGGAAATCTCCTCGACCGGTCCGCCCCAGACCTGGACGCGGCTGCGGCCCGAGACGACGGCGAGGATCTGGCCGAGAGGATGGGAGTGCCACGCCGTCCGCGCGCCGGGCTCGAAGGTGAGGGTCAGCGCCACCGCTCGCGCCGGGGCCGGGGCGCTGTGGATCGGGTCGAGCCGCGCCGCCCCGCGGATCCAGCTCTCGGGCGGCGTGACGGACGGTTGCGAACCGCTGCGCTTGATCTCCATGGTGCAATGCACTCCCCCGGCGTTCAGCCCTGTGCGACGGACGATCCGCCGTCTCGACTTTCCCTGCAAATTGCGCTGAGGAGAAGCGGTGACCGCCGAGCCCAGCTTCACATTCGTCCCGCGCCCGCATCAGGATGCCGCGCGGAATGCCATTCTCGCCGCCCAGGCGGCGGGACGTCGAGGTTTCCTGCTGGGCGACATGACCGGGCTGGGGAAGACGCTCTCGGCCTGGAGCGCCGTCGCCGCCATGCCCGAGAAAGAGGTGCTCGTCATCTGCCCGAAGGGCGCGATGCCGCAATGGACGCGGACCATCGCGCATTTCCCGCCCGCGGGAAAATCGGTCACCCTCATCAACTTCGAAAAGACGAAGTCGCTGATGGCACCGCCGCCGGCGAGCAACAAGCGCTCGACGCGGGCAAAGAACAACGAACTCGCGAAGCTCGGCACGCTGAAGCGGACATGGCCCATCGTCGTGATCGACGAGGCGCACCGGATCAGGAACCCGAACTCACAGCAGGGCCAGGTATGCCGCAAGGTGGCCGGGGCCGCGGCCTTCACCATCTACATGAGCGCCACGGCCGGTCAGGCCCCTCACGAGCTGTCCTATCTCGCGCCGCTGCTGGCCGGATCAGGCGACGATGACGGCCTCGACGGGTTCCGCGGGCTGATGAAGCGGCTGCGGATCGGCAGGGCCAAGGGCCGCTGGAAGAACTGGTCCTGGGAGCCGAACGAGGCGGACCGCCGGACCATGGCGCGGCTGCTCTATGCAGGGCCCGGCGCGATCGGCCTGCGCAGGCGGCCGGAGGACATCGCAGGCTGGCCCGAAGTGCAGCGCGAGCTCGCCCCCGTCGCGCTCGACCGGGAGGGGCGCAGGCTCTACGACGCCACCTGGCGCGCATTCCGCCACGAGCTCGGCCTGGCCGGAGGCAGCACGCGGATGCCGCAGGGATGGGCCGCCGACCTGCGCTTCCGGCAGAAGGCGAGCCTGCTGCGGGTACCCGGCACGGCCGACTTCGCCTCCGACCTGCTGGACGACGAGTTGCAGGTCGCCCTGTCGGTCGCCTTCCTCGAGACCAGCGCGATGCTGGCGGAAGCCCTGCGCGGCCGCGGCTGGAAGGTGGGCGAGATCAACGGCGAGCGCCCGGGAAACGAGAACGAGAACACGCGGCTCGCCTTCCAGACGGGGCAGCTGGACGCCGTCGTCTTCACCGTGACGGAGAGCATATCCCTGCACCAGGGAGAGATGCCCGGCGGTGACAGGGAACGCTCGCTCATCGTGCACGACATGCGCCACAGCGCCATCCAGCTCGCCCAGATCGAGGGCCGCTGCCACCGCGACGGGCGGCACGCGCTCATCTACTACGCCTACGCCGAGGGCACCGTGGAGGAGAGGATCGCGGCGGTCGCGATCGCCCGGATGGCGTCGATGGGCGGCATGGCCGGCGACGATACGCAGATGCTGGACGCCATCGCCGCCCTGCTGGAGGAGGCCTAGAAGCCTGCTCAGCAGGACGGCGGCTTCCAGGTCTTCCGGATGGCCAGAGGCCCGGAGCGGGGCTGACCGCCGCGTCACCCGCGCCGGGCCGCCTCGATGGCAGCGATGTCGATCTTGCGCATCGTCATCATCGCCTGGAAAACACGCTTGGCCTCCTCGCCTCCGGCCGCCATCGCGCTGGTCAGCGCGCGCGGGGTGATCTGCCACGAGATCCCCCACCTGTCCTTGCACCAGCCGCAGGCACTTTCCTGGCCACCGTTTCCGACGATCGCGTTCCAGTACCGGTCCGTCTCCTCCTGGTCGTCTGTCGCGATCTGGAAGGAGAAGGCCTCGGAGTGCTTGAACATGGTACCGCCGTTGAGACCCAGGCAGGGAATGCCCGCGACCGTGAACTGCACGGTCAGCACGTCTCCGGCCTTGCCGGATGGATAGTCCGTCGGCGCACGATGCACGGCGGCGACTGCACTGTCGGGGAAAGTGGCGGCGTAAAAGCGGGCGGCTGCCTCGGCGTCCTTGTCGTACCAGATGCAGACGATGTTCTTGGCGATGGCCATCGGCGGTTCCTCCTGAAGCTCTTTCCTGCGGCCAGAGGACGATCCGGGAAACGAAAATCCGACATCGGTATCGTGCCGTCGTGGGGTTTTGCCGCGGAATCGAGCAACGGCCGGCGGCCGCCTTATCCCGTCGTTTCGCCGGAGCGCCCCTTTTCACAACTCGGTTGTCTGAACCGCTCCGCGCAACTTTGACTAGAAGCAGATAAGGCAAAGCTTTAGGTTTCCGGTGCCGCTGGTCGCAGGGAGATCTGTCATGGCCCGTATCCGCGCATGTCCCGCCGCGCTTGCGCTGTTCGTCAGCGCCATCGCCCCCGGTCACGCACAGACGCAGGCAGACAAAATCTGGACGGGCGGGCCGATCCTGACGATGAACGATGCCGCGATGCGGGCCGAGGCCCTCGCCGAAAAGGACGGCAAGATTCTCTCGGTCGGCAATACAGCCGACGTGATGGCGTTCAAGGGCCCCGACACCAAGACCATCGACCTCGCGGGGCGGGCGATGGTGCCCGGCTTCTTCGACGCGCACGGCCATGTCTTCGGCGGCGGGCTTCAGGCGCTTTCGGCAAACCTTCTCGCGCCCCCCGACGGCAAGGTGGAGAGCATCGCCGCTCTGCAGCAGACGCTGCGCGAGTGGATCGCCGCAAACCGCGACAAGGTCGAGAAGTTCGGTCTCGTCATCGGCTTTGGCTGGGACCCCTCCACCCTCGCCGAGCACCGCGCGCCCACGCGCCAGGATCTCGACGCGATATCGACCGAGTTTCCTGTCTACATCATCCACCAGTCAGGCCATCTCGGTGCCGCGAATTCCAAGGCGCTCGAGGACGTCGGCTACACCCGCGAGACAAAGGATCCGGCTGGCGGCGTCATCAAGCGCGAGGCGGACGGCCAGCCCAATGGAGTGCTGGAGGAGACGGCTCACGCCGCCGCCCTCATGAAGCTGCTGGCCCGCGTGGGACCTGCCGGCGCCAAGGAGATGGCGCGGGCAGGCGCCGAACTCTGGGCCCGTTTCGGTTACACCACCGCGCAGGAGGGCGCAGCGATACCGGCCACGGCGCGGGCCATGCGGCAGCTGGCGAGCGAAGGCGGCTTCAAGGTCGACGTGGCCGTCTATCCGCTCGTGGCAGCAGACCGCGAGTTCGTCCGCAAGAACACCAGCCGCGACTATGTCGACAGGATGCGCATCGCGGGCGGCAAGCTCGTCATCGACGGCTCTCCGCAGGGCTTCACGGCGTGGCGGGACCGCCCCTACTACGCGCCCGTCGGCGACTACCCTCCCGGCTATGTCGGCTACAATTCGACGACGCCCGTCGAGACGGCCGACGCGATAGACTGGGCCTTTGCCAATCACGTACCGCTCCTCGTCCACTCCAACGGCGAGGCCGCGACCGATTCCCTGATCGCCGGCGCGGACCGGGCGATCGCAAAGTACGGGACCGGCGATCCCGACCGACGCCTGACGCTCATCCACGGCCAGTTCCTGCGCGAGGATCAGGTGGACGCGATCCGGCGGCTGGAAATCTTTCCATCCGTCTTCCCGATGCACACCTTCTATTGGGGCGACTGGCACCGAGATCACACGGTGGGGCCGGACCTCGCCGACAACATCTCGCCGACGGGGTGGCTGGTGAAGCGGGGCATGATTTTCGCCTCCCACCACGACGCGCCTGTCGCCTTCCCGGATTCCATGCGGGTTCTTTCGGCGACGGTGACGCGGCGGTCTCGCTCCGGCGACATCATCGGCCCGGCACAGCGTGTCGACGTGATCACCGCGCTGAAGGCCATGACCATCTGGCCGGCCTGGCAGCAGTTCGAAGGCGCGCGCAAGGGGTCACTGGAGGTCGGCAAGCTGGCCGACCTCGTCGTGCTCTCCAATGATCCGACAGCGGTCGATCCCGAGACGCTAGCCGGCCTCAAGGTGGTCGAGACGATCAAGGAAGGTCACACGATCTTCGAGGCCTCGCCCGAACTTCAGAAGAAGACCGAGATGACCTGGCCGGGCGGGCGCCAGACGGCTTTCGCCGACACCTTGAAGGACGTGTTCGTGGAGCACAGGATGGGCCGCCTGCCCGAAGCGTATCGCACCGCCGACATGCGCGCGCGGATCGCCCGGGACTTCGACGATTGTCTTGCAGGCGCTGCCCTCAGCGAGATCATGCTGCCGGACTCCGGCGGCGAGGCGATGGCCGGACGGTGAGACCTGCTCACTGTAGAAGGATGCGATCGGCGTGATGTCGAGTGGGCATCTGCGGAACGTCTTCGCCAGCTTGCGCGTCTTCTGACTGCGCTTAGAAATACTTCCTGCGCTCGGGCGTCCTTTGTGCTATAGGATCCCTGCAGGCTGCGAAGGGCAGCCAATGGGCGGCTCATTCCCGACAGCAGGGCGGCCCGTGTTCGAGAATGCTTCTCGGCGCTCGCTTCTCCCGTGACCAGTCTCCGAGCGGACGCTTCCGGGCTTCCGCAGAAATGTCGTTCATGCCGCCTATGATCCAGTTGCCCATGCCGGCCATGTCCGGTGTGCGCGTGCGCATGAACGGCAGAGGCGCGGCCATGGATCCGGCTGCGCGATGAGCGGAAACGATTGGCCGGACTACATGGGCGCGCCGACGCTGGCGCCTGCCGAGACCCGGAAGCGGGAATTGCGGCTGCTGGCGAAAAAGTGGAGCAGGCTGACTGCGGACGACCTGGCTGCCGTCGAATGCGATGACGATCTCGTCGCCATGCTGGTCGCGAGGTACGGGCTGGAACCCTCGCAGGCCCGCAAGATCATTGAAGCCGCCATGCGCCCGTCTCCACGGTGAAGGCGGCAGGCGAGGCCGGGAGGTCATCATGCTCGCGTTCGTGAACCCCAGCTCGAGTTTCGACGGCGTCCACAGGGCGGTGCGCTTCTGGGGCCATGACGGCGCTTTCGAGGTCGCCTGCGTGGTGACCTGCGAGGCCCTCGGTTCTTTCCGGCCGGGCATGCCTGACGACGAGGCGAACTGCCTGTCGGTGTTCAATGCCAACCGGCACAGCATTCATGAGGCCGCGACGCGGGCTTATGGCGCCGGCGGGAAGACCAGGCTGGTCATCGATATCGGGGCGATCTGAGCGAGCGCCGCCGCACGCGGGGCAATCGGAGGACGACATGGCAAAAGGCGAACAGCGCGGTAATCGCGAGACCAAGAAGCCCAAGAAGGAAAAGCCGAAGACCATTGCGGCGGCGCCTTCGACGAAGGGCCTGATCATTCAGAAGCCGTCCGGCGGGAAGCACTAGGTGCAGCCGCCGTTTCCGGCGGGGCGACGGGCATGGACCTGATCGTCTCCCGCTCCGAAGGCGGGGAATGGACCCTCACCGATCTTCTCGGCCGGACCATGGGCACGGTCACCGAGAGCGAGCCGCGAGCCTTCACCATTCGCCCTGAGGGGCACGCCGTGGAAGCGATGGCCGGGCTCAGGACCGGCCCCTATACCTCGGTGGACGACGCGCTCGCGGCCATCGAGCGCCACACTCGCGGTGTCTGCCGGCGCAAGCCGGGTACCGCCAACGAATAAGCCGGGTTCATCCCGGAGACATGCCGTCCCGGCCGCAGCGCGTCGCGCCCAGGCTGGACCGGACACGACAGGGCCGCGCAAGGCAGCGGGGCCCCGTCGGGAACGAAGTGCCGCAAACGCAAGGAATCAGAATGCCGTCCTACAGGGAACCATCCCACGCAACCCGCGCCAACCAGGCCGCGGCAGCACGCAAGCAGGCCCTCTCCGCCTTCCAGGACAACCCGGCCCGCGATCCCGCCGCAGTGGAGGCCCGCCAGGCCGCCCTGCGTGAGCGCGAGGAGGCGCGCGCCATTCGCGCCGCCGAGAAGGCCCGCCTGCGCGCCATCAAAGAAGCGGAAGTAGCCGAGCAGAAGGCCGCCCAGGAGCGGGAAGCAACTCTGCAGGCCGAGACCAAAGCCGCCGAGGCCATCGAACTCGCAGCCCGGCAGAAAGCAGCGCGCGATGCGCGCTACAGCGCACGCAAGGCCAGAGCACGCTGAGCGGACGCGAACAGGGCTTCATCAACGCCCGGAGAGGAGAGATCGCGATGTCCAGCACAGGAACCGCAGCCCAACGCAGTGCGCGCCGAAAGGCGTCTGCCCTTTTCGACAAGACCGCACAGCGGCAGCTCGAAACAGACAGGCGCGTCGAGGAGCAGCGAATCGCCGAACGTCAGTTCGTCGCCAAGACGGAGCGCCTGCGCGCGCTTCGCATGGAGAGGGACGCGACGGCGGCCCGCGAGGCCGCAGAGGCGACGGCCGCAAAGCCCAAGCCTGCGCCGCGGAAGAAGAAGGTTGCGCCAGCGTGAGCGACTCCGTGCGGAAGCAAGTCTGCTGAGCAAGATTTTTCGATCTGCAAAGAAGACTTGCTTTTCCGGCCGGAAGCGGTCACAAGGTGTCCATCGACATTTGGCCGGAAAACTTGGCCGCTACGCCTCGCACTGCCTGGCGCACGTTCAGAGTCAATCTCTCCAAACATCGATCTATCGGAGTTCCGGGACGCTTCGAGCGCCTGGAAGAACGCGCCTTGCATGAAAGGACATCGCATGAACACGGGTACCGTCAAGTTCTACAACGACCAGAAGGGCTTCGGCTTCATTCAGCCGGACGACGGCAGCAAGGACGTCTTCGTCCACGCCACGGCTCTTGAGCGCGCCGGCATGCGCGGCCTCGTCGAGGGGCAGAAGGTTGCCTTCGACACCGCCGAAGACCGCCGCTCGGGCAAGGTCGCCGTCAACAACATCGCGGCGGCGTAAGTCACGACGCGACCGAGGCGCCCTCGGGCGTCCCACAAGCTGTGCCCCGCCGGTTGGACCTCCCCGGCGGGGCATTTCTTTTTGGGCCCTTGCTTTTCAGGCCCACGCGCTGCCAGCGCTGTCCTCAGGACCGCCCGGGCCGGGTTGCCAGCCAGATGACGTGCCGGGCCCCTCGCCTGCCGCGGTCGGCTTTGACGACGGCCTCCTCGACCATGAACCCGGCCCGCATGAGGCGCTGGGTGAAACTGCGGTCGGGCGACGCAGACCATACCGACAGCACACCACCCGGCCGCAGCGCGGCGAAGGCGTCGGCCAGACCGCGCACGTCGTAGAGAGCATCATTGGCCGCGCGGGTCAGCCCTTCCGGACCATTGTCGACGTCCAGCAGAATGGCGTCGTATCCCCTGGGCGACTTGCGGATCACGTCCATGACGTCACCGACGAGCACCTGAACGCGCGCATCGGCCAGACTGTCCCCGAACAGCGACGCCATCGGGCCGCGTGCCCAGTCCACCACCGCCGGCACGAGTTCCGCCACGTCGATGCGGGCTCCCGGGCCGAGGGCCTTCTGCGCCGCACGCAGCGTGAAGCCCATCCCCAGCCCGCCCACCAGCACGCGGGCCCGACCGGCATCGCCAAGTCTCTCGCAAGTCAGCGCCGCCAGCGCTTCCTCCGATCCGCTGAGCCGGCTGTTCATGAGGTCCGTGTGCCCGAGCCGGATGGCGTACTCGCCACCGCGCCGCATCAGGCGGAGCTGGCCACCTTCGCCCGGCATCTCGGCCGTATCCAGCAGTTCCCAGGGGATCATGCTCGCCTCGCCCACGTCGTGCGCCTGCATACAGGCCGCGGGCGGAGGCGGAAAGCAGGCTCGCCCGCCTCGTCGGGCCGAAGGTGGGCATTCCGCTCCGGCATTTCGCTGCGGTGTTCGCCCCCGATATCCATGCTCGCGGTTACTGACCGTGGCGGAGCGGCCAGGAGAAGCGACGTTCTGTCCAAGCCGTTCCAGAGTTCCGCACAGATCAGCTTGCGGCTCTCAGATACGCCTTCTCAGAACCATGGTGGCCCGATTCGAAGGGCGCCCATTCGAGATCGCCAGCATACCGCCAGGCCATGTGACCCCTTTCGTCCAGAGCGAACAGGTGCAGCCAGCCGTTGTCGAAGAGCGCGCGTACACCCGGGTTGCGCTTCAGGATGTCCGTCATCGCTTCCCGCGGCGCTTCGATGCACACCGAGAGCCGCAGCGGCTCGTGCGCATAGCGTTCACCGTCGTGAACCGACTGCCAAGGCAGGCCGGCCCGCAGGTTGCCGCCATTCCCTTCCACTACGCCCACGCCACCGGTGACGTTGTGCAGGAGCTTGTTGCCGGCACCGAAGACATCGGGCGAAACCGTCGAGCCGTAGTACTGCATGCTGATCCAGCTCGCGACCACCACTGGAGCCGTCATGATGAGCTCCAGCACCCCGAAAGTCTTGTCGTCCTCCCAGTCGTAGTCGTGAAGGAAGGCAAATCCGCCCAGCGACTTGCCTGCCGTCCGCGCCCGCGGGGCCGCGATGAAGGCACGGCACCCGGCAAGCGCCCATTCCGGCCGTGTCTCAGCCCAGTCCTTGCTGCGCTTCGGAACAGAACCGGCCTGGCGGGCCCGCGGCAGTCTCAAGGCCCTCTCGGTCCGGGCCAGATGACCGGCGGTCTTGAGCCAGGCCCTGGCCTGGTCGAGGTCGCGTGCGTGCGAAGGCAGCGGGACATCCTGCGCGTAAAGTGTGACATCGTCGGTCGTCGTGTCGTGCAGGGCTCCAACGAACACGGTATCCGCGGGGATCTCGATGCCGGAAGCGACGAGACCTGTCCGCACCTCCGGATCGTTCAGGAGGGCGGCGAGCAGCCTCGCGTTCACCTCGCCGGAATAACCGCCGCAGGCGCCGCAGTGCAGGGCGCTGGCATGCGGGTTGTTGACGACGTTCGCACCGTGCCCGGCCAGCAGGACCAGCCTCGCAAACGGCCCGGTCAGCGACATCGCCCGGAGTATCGTTTCAGCGGCCTTCAGGCGGGCTGGAAGGTCCAGCGCCGGATCGAGACGCGGGGCCGGATCGTTCGGAACCGGCGTGCCCTGAAGCCCGAGGGCGTCGGTCACGAGCTTCCCGGCATAGACCGGTCCGGTGGCCTCGACGAAGGCGAAGGACGAGACGGCGGCAAGCTTGAACCGCCCCCAGGCGCGCTTCGCCCTCGCCCTGAAGCGTGCCGACCGGTCGGCGTCGTCGGAGACGCCTGAACACGACCTGAGACCGGGATTGAGCAGCACGGGAAGCCGCAGTTCCTCGACGTCCGAGGCGAACCTCCGGTGAGCCGTGGTCAGGCCGAAAAAGCCGGCGAAACCCAGGGTCCTGATGTTTGGGCTGAGGCTCTCGAGAGCACGGCGGAAGACCTCGGAGCGCACGTCGATGCAGAAGGCAGCCTGCAGCGCCGGCCTGTCCGCCGGCATCTGCTGCGAGACGCCCTCCAGCGTACGGGCAAGCGCGCGTTGGGCGGACAATTCGGCCGCCTCCTGCAGGATTGCATCCACGACGAGATCCGGCGTGGCCGCAACCGGCGCGGCGTGCCCGGCCAGGGCCTTCTCCCAGTCCGCAGCCACCTGGGAGCCGTACTGGCGGAGCAAAGCGTCTTCCCACACGAGCCGGATCGCGAGCAGGTCGTGGATCGTCTCGTCGGTGCCGCCCGCCAGCTCGGCCTGCCACAGCCGATACCGCGCGAATTGCGCCCACCCTCCAAGGCCCGCCAGAAGCTGGTGGAAATAGGTCTGAAGCGCGTCGGGCCGGAGCCGAAGCCGGACCGCTATATGCTCGATCGCAGCCGAGGCGTTCTCGGGCAACTGCGCCACGTGGGACGCGAAGCCCGAGAGGCCGGCGATCTCGGGCGTGAGGTCGTGCATCGCCGTGGCGCGCCAGGCCCTGTACGCGCCACCGCCGCGCGGCGCCTGCCAGAGCGCCTGGCCCTCATCGAAAAAGCCGGCGGCCCATGCCCCAAATCCGGTGGCGATCAGGCCCGGCCAGTCAATGGAGGAGGCCCGGGCGGAGAGGTCCGCGATCGTCGGAAGTGCAGACGGAGCCGGGCTTTCCTGGCCCGCCGCCTGCTTCAGGGCGTCGACGCTCTTCGGGCGCATCTGCGCAGGAGCCCGCAGCAACGCGGCGGCGAGATCTTCGTCGGACACCTGCCCGGTGGCGATCTTCTCCCGGTACCAGCTGCGCGGCATGGTCACCCGGGCTCCGGCCACCCTGGCCAGCAGTGCTCCCGTCTCGGCGAGGCCCAGCCCGGTTTGGCCGAGATAGGGATTGACGGCGACGCTCGACGCCAGGGGCCAGACGGGAGGAATGGCACGGGCTGCGTTCTGAACTGCGTCCTGAAGGTCTGCGCTCGTCACGCTGTTCCGGATGCCGGACATCTCAAACTCCGTTCTTCAGGACGTGGCGCGAATGCGCCAGCCATTGACGATCCGGTCGAAGACCGCGTTGGCGTAAAATCCGTTGGAGAGGTGGACCCGCAGCCCGGCCGCGGCCGGGTGGTAGGCCCAGAGCGGGAACATGGCCTGCACGATCGCAGCCAGCCCGAAGCTCAACACGGCCAGGACGATCAGGCCCCATTCGAGCGGCCCGGGCGCGGGCGCGGGAGGCAGGATTGCAGAGGTCAGCCATGTCGCGATGCTCTGGAGCGCGAAGTAGCCGACCGACGTCGCAACCGCATAGGCCGCAGTCCTCAGCGTCAGCGCCCTCGGCGCGGCATCCGCAAAACCCTGGGCGAGCATATACGCCACGCCGAACACGAGGATCGCACCCAGCGCAATAGCCTGGGGTGACTTGCCTTCGAAGCCGAAGCTGAAGCCGACCAGCCCGTAGATGGCGCAGGCTGCCAGGAAGGCCCGGGCCACCGCGCCAGAGTCCGGTACCGCGACGGGACCCGGCCTCCGGATGGCCGCGACACGTTCGACCGCGCCGCCGGACGCCAGGAACGAATGTGCCTTGTAGAGGGAGTGAGCCACGATATGCAGCAGCGCCAGCGGGAACAGGGCGAGGCCGCACTCAAAGATCATAAAGCCCATCTGGGCGACGGTCGACCAGGCGAGGGACGTCTTGACCGCGGGCTGGGTCAGCATGACGAGGCTGCCGAACAGGGCGGTGAACCCTCCGACCATCACCAGAGCCGCGAGGACCCCGGGCGCGAGCAGAATGACGTCGGCGAAGCGGATGAGCAGAAAGCCCCCCGCATTGATGACGCCGGCATGCAGCAGCGCGGACACCGGCGTGGGAGTCTCCATCACCTCGGTCAGCCAGCCATGCGTCGGGAACTGTGCGGACTTCAGGCACGCTGCCACGGCCAGCATGGCGGCCGCCGCGACGGCCAGCCCGCCTCCGTGGCCCGCCTTGGCGGACGACAGGATCGTCCCGATGTCGAGCGTCCCGTAAGCGCCCGCAAGCAGGACGAACGCGAGGATCAGCGCCGCGTCGCCCAGCCGCGCCGTGACGAATTTCTTGCGGGCGGCCCGCCGCGCGCTGACCCGGTCGGCGTAAAAAAGCAGAAGCCGGTGGAGAAAGATGCTCGTCGCGATCCACGCGAGCACGAGCTGGACGAGATTGGCGGCCGTGACGAGGAAGAGCACCGCCGCGAGCGTCAGGCAGAGCCAGGCCGTGAACGCCCCTTGCCGCGCCTCGCCGTCCAGGTACACCTTGCTGTAGCGGACGACCACCCAGCCCACGAAGGTGACGAGGAGCAGCATCGTGGCGCTGACCGCGTCCAGCCTGACGGACAGACCCGCACCGGCCACCCCGATGAGAGGGCTGACGCCAGGACCGGAGGTGATCAGCAGGACCAGCGATGCACAGGCGATCCCGAATGCGACGAGCGCCGCGATCTCAGCCCCCAGCGGCAGCCAGCCGGGACGCCGGCCGGGTTTCGCAAAGCCGAGCATGGCCGCGGCCAGAAGCGGCAGGGGTGCGAGCATCGGAAAGAGATAGGGGAGCAAGAGAGCACCTCGCACGAGCTGGAACACGTCGGCGAACGCCTTGTAGATGAAGCGCGGTCCTACAAAAAATTCATTGTTTGCGATATATCGTTCGGTAAAATAGAACGATGAGGGACCTGAACTTCCATCATCTCCGCTATTTCTGGGCCGTGGCGCACGACGGCAGCCTGACGCGGGCGGCCGAGCGCATGAACCTCTCGCAGTCCGCGTTGTCCGTGCAGATCCAAAAGTTGGAAGACCAGCTTGGGCATCCTCTCTTCGAGCGAATCGGCAAGAGACTGTTCCTGACCGAGGCCGGACGCATCGCGCTCGACTATGCCGACACCGTCTTCGAAACCGGTGCGGAGCTCTTGAGCACGCTTCAGGGGAGGCCTGTGTCGAGCCGGCAGGTCCTGCGCGTCGGCGCGCTTACGACCCTGTCGCGGAACTTCCAGTTGCAGTTCCTGCGTCCGCTCGTCGGCCGGTCCGACGTCGAGCTCGTCGTCAGGTCCGGGACGATGCGTGAGCTCCTGGCGCAACTGGAGTCCCATGCGCTCGACGTGGTGCTCGCCAACAGCGCAGCGCCGCGCGACGCCCGGTCCACCCTGCGCAACCACCTACTGAACGAGCAGCCCGTCAGCCTTGTCGGGCAGCCCAGGCCGGGCATGCCGCCGCTCCGGTTTCCGGAAGACCTGCGCACCACGCCCATCCTGCTGCCCAGCCTGGACAGCGAAATCCGGATTGCCTTCGACCGGGTGATGGAGCTTGCAGGGATCAGGCCGGTCATCCTCGCCGAAGTCGACGACATGGCCATGCTGCGTCTGCTCGCCAGGGAACGCGAGGGTGTGACCCTGGTGCCGCCGATCGTGGTCAAGGATGAACTCGACAGCGGAGTGCTGGTCGAGCATTGCCGGATCCCGCAGGTCACAGAAAGCTTCTACGCCATCGTGCAGGCCCGGCGTTTCCCCAATCCGCTCCTGCCGGACCTATTGCCGGGCACAACCGGAGTTTAGCGGCGGCCTGCGATGGACGGGACCGCGCCCCGCTGGGCGGAGTGCGATCGGCATGTCCCGTCCCCGACGTCGCTCACGGAGGGCCATGCTGAGCGCGCTCGCGGGACTGCCGATGTTTGCGAGGCTTGCCCTGTCCGGACGACAAAAAGCCCGCCGTCTTTTTGGACTGGCGGACTTTGGGTTTGGTTGCGGGGACCCGCAGCCACCGAGAGTTGATTCTGAGTTGCCCAGTCTAGCGGTCCCTCTCGCAACTGACGCGGGCTATACTGATGCAACAGTCGTGGAAATGCTGGGCCACCCGTGATGTGGGGTCACGGCGCGCCGCCACATTCGCCGACCTGGTGCTGCTCTCCTGGCGGCGGCAGCGACTGCGGCAGAACGGATCCGCTTAGGCCCTCTCGGTCACGCGCAGGTCACCCCCAGATAATCGCGAAAATTCTGCCCTAAGCCGATGTCGTCAAAAAGCCGCCTTCCAGCAAGACCCCCTACGTCCGCTTAGATCCTAGAGGCGCCCGGAGAGAAAACGAGTTCTTCTTACAATCACCACCGAATTCATGTCTTCCGTTTGTCCGCGATGATTTGCAACTTATGAATTTGCGGAGCCTTGGCGAACATCTCGCCTGCCGCGGCCTTCTCCATCAACGCCGCTGCGACTTTTCCGTTGAGGTGCGCGTCACGCCCCGCCTCGTCATCGAATGTGTCAAAGATGGCAAAGGAGGAAGGTCCTTCCTGGATGGCATACCAGGAGATCGTGCCGGGCTCTGCGTTCACCAGGGGAACCGCCGACCGCAAGAAGTCCGCGACCTCGTCTTCCTTACCCGGCTTGGCCTCCAGGGGAACGTACAGCGCGAACTTGGTCATCCTGCTCTCCTGCGTGTCGTTGCGAATGCAACGGGTAGATTGCCGGAAGGGGCCGCGTGAGTTCTACGGCGGAGCTAGAGGAAAGTTCCCTTTGCCTCGATGCCATTTGTCCGAATGGCAATGTCGGACAGGGTCATGCCGCAAAGCGTCTTCGACACTTCGGACAGGTTGCGAACACGCTTTATGTCGGCGTCTCGGGCCGAGACGAGCGACGGGGGTGCCAGCCTGCCGCCCTTCGGCGGGCCAGGGGCGGCACGCCCCCTCGCATCAGCAGCCGAACAACCCCGAAGGAATTCGGTCCCTAACTGGACGCGGCGCCATTCTCGCCGGACGAGGATTGATCGTCGCGCGAGGACTGACTGCCGGTCGACGAATTGCCGTTTGAAGCTCCGTTCTGGATCGGCACTTTCTGCGGCCGGTTGACTCCCTGGGCTTTCGGGATGGCCAATTTGAGAACACCGTTTTCGAAGCGGGCCTGGATGGCTTGGGGATCGACGTGGAACGGAAGCTGAAGATTGCGCTGGTATGTTCCAAAACGCCGTTCCACGATGTGGAAGTTCTCCCTATCGTCTCTCTTCTCATCGGTTCGGGTCGCTCGGATGGTCAGGATGTCTCCGTCGACCGTCACGTCTATACTCGACTCGTCGACACCGGGGAGGTCGAGGCTGATGCGGAGTTCCTCGTCCGTCTCGCTGACGTTCATGGCCGGCCTGACGAGCTCGCTTGAATCCTCGAGTCCGGACAGCAATCCCCCGGCGAGCAGGTCTCGGGCAAACCGGCCGATGTCACGGTCCAGGTAGAAGAATGGCGCGGGTGCGATCCTCCGCTCCGCAAGGCCGGCGAAGGGCCTGGTTAGAGACTGTGCCATCGGAAACCTCATTTTCAGGAGCACGAGCAGTTCTGCTCTCGAGGCCGTGCAGTCTGACCGAACGCATTGGTTCGCGCCGTGACGGCCATCAGTAATTCCAGCGGACCCGGTGAAAGCGCCGGAGTCAGGTCCGCAGGGCTGCTGCAAAGTCTGCGATATCCGACTCGAGTTCATCGCTCAGCCGGACTTGCAGAACCAGCGAGAGAATGTCGACGAACGCGCGGCCCGCAGCGGCCCTTGAACCCGGTCGGATCGCAAGCGTCAGCCGCGTCCCGCTGTCGAGTGCGTCGATCATGAAATCCCGGTCGAAAGAGAGCTCGGAACTCACGACGAACAGCCGGAAGCGATGCGGGCGGGCGAACTCGATCACCTCTGACTCAAGAACCGCCTCGGCGCCCGGCAAGAGCCGGTGCTCGCGCAGGCGTGACCCCTCTCCCAGCGCACCGTCGGTCAACAGTTCCGCGCTTTCTACCGTCCGCAGGACGAGAGGCCACTCCACCGCGTTTGAGACCAGGCGGAACACCTTCGACGGTGACGCAGCGACCGTCCTGCTCGCAGAGATATGCATGGGTCACCCCGGGAGAGTCTGGCGATTGTGCCGCGGACGATGCAGCGCCGCGGCCGCGGCCATCCTCGTAGCCATGATGAACCGGATGTTCCCGCCGGGTCTGTGACGATGGTCAGCAAACGGGCATTCCATCCCGGGGCCAGTCCTGCCGCCGAGAGCCGCCGGTACCATTCCTGATGCCGGTCAGTGTCCTCCGGGCATCAGCCACCTACGGTGCGCGACGTGGAAGCCGAGCCGCCGCGCTATGCCACCGCGATCCGACGCCACATCGCCCTCGGGAGGCCAGCCATGAGATTGCGTCCCTTGCACGACCGGGTCGTCGTCCGTCGCATCGGAGTGGAGGAAAGAACGAAGGGGGGCATCATCATCCCCGACACGGCAAAGGAGAAGCCTCAGGAGGGCGAGGTTCTGGCGGTGGGGCCCGGTATCGGGAACGAGAAGGGGGACATGTCGGAACTGGGTGTCAAGGTGGGCGACCGCATCATCTTCGGAAAATGGTCCGGGAGCGAGGTTGTCGTCGGCGGAGAGGAAGTCCTCGTCATGAAAGAGGCGGACATCATCAGCGTTCTCGACGAGTAGGGACGGGCAGGCTGCGTTGCTGAACACCGAACCCGTAGGGGGTTGAGCCGCCGAGGTCATTGCGAGATGTTACACATCGACATCCCCGACTTGCAGGAGTTCAAGGCGATCGCGACGGCGCGGGGCGGGACGTTCGTGTCCCTCTACCTGCCGACCTCGCCCCTGAACCCCGAAGCCAACCGCATCGCCTTTGAGGATCTCGCAAAGGACGCCCTCTCTCAATTGCGCGAGTCCAGCATGCGGAAGGGCGAGGTCGATTGGCTCGAAGGAAAATTCCGGGCTCTGTCCGGCCATGCCCTGAACAGTCCGGATGACACGAAGCACCGGCTTCGTAGCGGCGACCCCCTCGCATCGGTCACGGCGTTCTGGAAATCACAGGCGCACGGACTTGGGGTGCTGGCCGAGCCAAGGGCGCAGTCCCTGCACACGTACCGCCTGCCGATCCGGACGAAACTCCTCGCCGAGGTTGCCGACCGGTTCCACATCTCTCCGCTGATCCGAACGATCACATCACCGCTGGAGATCTTCGTGCTTGCTGTCTCGAAGAGTGGAGCCCGGCTCATCCACGCGGTCGTCAACATGCCGCCGGAGCGCATCCCCCTTCCGCACCTGTCCGAGGATCCCGCCGAGGTCCTGGATCGACCTTCGATCCACGTGCGCGTCGCGCGCGGCCGGCTTCAGAACCTCGAGGGCGAGAAGACGTTTGAATTGCACTACACACGCGAGGTTGACCGTAGCGTTCGGGCAGCGCTCGCCGGGCGCGCGACGCCGATGGTGCTGGCCGCGACGGAGCCGATGGCCACCATCTTCCGTCGGGTGAACACGTATTCCCACCTCGTTGAGGAGGTTATCGAGGGCAGCCCGGACCACCGCAGCGACGGGCAGCTCGCCGACGCGGCGCTCCCGATCCTGGACCGCCTCTACCGGGACGAAGTGAAAAGGTTTCTTTCGCTGTACGACGAGTTGAAGCCGCATCGGGCCACCAGCGACGTCTCCCATGCGGCCCACGCCGCGACCGCCGCAGCTGTTGACCGGCTTGTCGTCGACCTCGATCGGGTCATCCCCGGCCTGGTCAGTGATATTGATGGGAGCGTTACGTATTCCGTGTCCGACGACGCCGAAGCCTATTCCGTTCTGGATGAAGTGGCCCGGCGTGCCCTGTGTACGGACGCCCGGGTCCTGTGCGCCAGGAGCGAGGAATTACCGGAGGGCGCTGCCCTGGCGGCAATCCTGCGCTACGCATTTTGAGGCACGAGGACGCAGCGCTGCCGGTCGCGTGTCACTCCCGCGAACCCCATCGCGCTTGGCTGGCTGCGGCCACCCAATCCTCCCACATGCTGGGGTCGGCGGGCGAGCCGTCTGCACACTTCAGTCCGCCGATCACGAAGTCGAGCGCCTCAGCGGTTACGTTGTGGCGCCGGCGGACAGCTTCCAGAAACGGCCCTATCGCGTCGAAGGCGTCAGCCACGGTTATCGGCTCGGACGCTTGCAGCATCTGCATGTCAATACCTGTCGAGTGTAGCCGACCGGAGTCGAGCGAATCTCCGGATAGTGGCGGCTTGGAGTTCGTCCAACACTGACGGCCATCAGGGCCTGCGATCTTCGCATGCCTATGGTCTGAGCCTGAGCGGATGGCCCGCCGGGTTGAAGGGCGGCCGGAGCGTGTGGTCCGGGCGGACCGGGCACGGCGGCCGCTATGCGCCCGAAGGAGGCTCTCCATGAATGCGGCAGCGACCCTCTCGCGAGCGCCCGAGCAAGCGACGTCATCCGGGACTGACATCCTGTTCCAACCCTACCGGCTGGGTCCCTTCGAACTTCCGAACCGTATCGTCATGGCGCCCCTCACCCGCTCACGCGCGCGGGCACCGGGCAATGTGCCGAGCGCTCTTGCAGCCTGCTACTATGCGCAGCGCGCTTCCGCGGCACTCATCGTGAGCGAGGCGACACAGATCTCGATGCAGGGGCAGGGCTACGCCTGGACGCCCGGCATCCACAGCAGCGAGCAAGTCGAGGCCTGGCGCCACGTTACCAAGGCCGTCCACGAGGCCGGCGGGCGCATCTTCTGCCAGTTGTGGCATGTCGGCCGGATATCGCACCCGGCCCTTCAGCCCGACAACATGCTGCCCGTCGCACCCTCCTCGATCATCCCGCAGGGCAAGGCCTTCATCGAGAACGAGCGGGGTGAAGGGGCACTGGTGCCGTTCGTCCGGCCCCGCGCCCTGGCTCCGGAAGAGATCCCTTATGTCGTGGGCCAATACGAGCGCGCGGCCAGGAACGCCCAGGCTGCAGAGTTCGACGGGGTCGAGATCCATGCGGCGAACGGCTACCTGCTCGACCAGTTCATGGAAAGCAGCACGAACCATCGCACCGACACCTATGGCGGTTCGGTGGAGAACAGAACGCGGCTCGTGCTGGAGGTCGCGGAGGCACTCTCGCGGATCTGGGGACCAGACCGGATCGGCGTTCGGATTTCGCCCCTCGGCATGATGAACGACATCAGCGACGACGACCCCGAAACCACCTTCGGGCACGTGGCGGAGCGGCTCGGCGAATTCGGCTTCGCATATCTCCACGTGGTCAATCCGGCAGTGGCGCAGATGCAAGAAGGAAGGTCGCCCGACCAGCGGTCTCTCGCGCTGGTCAAGCTGATACGCGACAAGTTCAACGGGACGGTGATCGTTGCCGGGGGGTTCGACGCCGCGGCCGCGGCGCAATGGATCGGCGAGGGAATGGCCGACCTGGTCGCGTTCGGCCGCAAGTTCATCGCGAATCCCGATCTGCCGGAGAGATTGCGCACCGGCGCCCCGCTCAACGCTGACGACCCGACCACCTACTATGGCGGCGGCGAACACGGCTACACATACTATCCCTCTCTGGCGCAGGACCGCGGCGAACAGCCCGGGGCCTGTGTCGACCAGAGCTGGCGGTGAGCCGCGACAGCCTGCTCCCGACAGCCGGGGCTCGCTTTGCTGGCCCCGAACGCGGGCACTCTTCGCACAAGACGGATTGGATCAAAAAGGAGCTGGATCATGGCAGAAAGCACCCTTGCAGGGCTCAACGTGGCCATCCTGGTCACCGACGGCTTCGAGCAGGTCGAACTCACCGAGCCGCGCAAAGCCCTGGACGAAGCCGGCGCCACGACCAGGATCGTATCGCCCAAGAGCCAACGCGTGCGGGCGTGGAACTTCACGGACTGGGGCATAGAGCTGCCGGTCGACGTGGATCTCGATCAGGCCAAGCCGGAGGATTTCGACGCACTGCTCCTGCCGGGTGGCGTGATCAACCCCGACTCGCTCCGGATCGAACCCAGAGCAGTTGCCTTCGCAAGGGCGTTCTTCGACGCCGGGAAACCGGTTGCAGCAATCTGCCATGGCCCGTGGACAGTCATCGAAGCCGGCGAGGCGCGGGGCCGCCGCATGACGTCATGGCCGTCGCTCAAGACCGATCTCAAGAATGACGGAGCTGACTGGGTGGACGAGGACGCGGTGGTCGACAGGGGATTGGTCACGAGCCGTAGCCCCAACGATCTTGCAGCCTTCAACCGGGAAACGATCACGCTGTTCAGAAGTGCACCGGGGCGCCGCCATGCCGCGTAAAGCCGGTGGAAGCGTGGGGACCAGCGTGCAGAAGCGTCGGTTCGGACCGCTGGCGCGCGGCGTGAGTGTCGTGGGCCAGGGGACGTGGTACCTGGAAGAAGGCGACTCCAACGCCGCGGCCGCCGCGTTGCGACGAGGCCTTGATCTTGGAATGAATCACATCGACACCGCGGAGCTCTATGGCGCCGGCGCCGCGGAGGAACTCGTCGGCGGCGCCATTGCAGGCCGGCGCGATGAGGTCTTCCTGGTCTCGAAGGTGCTGCCGCAGAATGCGTCCCGACGGGGGACGAAGCTTGCTTGCGAGAGATCGCTCGCCCACCTCAGGACCGATCGGTTGGATTGCTACCTGCTGCATTGGCGGGGAGCGCACCCGCTGGAGGAGACATTCGCCGCGTTCGACGCCCTGCGTAACGAAGGAAAGATTCTCTCGTATGGCGTCAGCAATTTCGACGTGCCTGACCTGGAAGAGGCGTGGAAGATTGCCGGCGGCTCCAGCATTGTGTGCAATCAGGTGCTCTATCATCTGCAGGAACGTGCGATCGAACATGCCGTACTACCCTGGTGCGAGCAGCACCAACTGGCAGTGACGGCCTACAGTCCATTCGGGCACGGCGACTTTCCGAGCAACCACACACCCGGTGGCACCTTGCTGGCGGACATCGCGAGGGCGCATGACGCGACGACGCGCCAGATCGCGCTGGCATTTCTAGCGCGACGGCCTTCCGTCTTCGCCATCCCGAAGGCGTCCAGCATCGAGCACGTCGAGGAGAATGCCGGGGCGTCCGATATCCGGTTGTCGCCAGCAGAGATCCAACGGATCGATGCCGCTTTCCCGCTTGGGCGGCGTCGCCAGGGACTGCCCATGCTGTGACGGTCGGCCCGACATGGCCAGCGCAGTGGTACGTCAAGAGCACGGACATGACTTCGCGATCCTTGGGGGGAATGGCAATGGGATACGCTGCTCGGCTTTCGTGCAGGGTGGGCTGGCTTGAATGCTAGAGATCAACAAGCCTCGGCCTCTAGACGACCCTGAAGGAGCTGTGCGGGGTTTCGTTCGCTTACGTGGGGCACGCGAACACAATCTGAAAAATATTGACCTGGCCCTTCCCCGCGATGCTCTGGTGGTGTTCACGGGCGTGTCCGGTTCGGGCAAGTCGTCGCTTGCATTCGGCACGCTGTATGCTGAGGCGCAGCGGCGGTACCTCGAATCTGTCTCGCCCTATGCGCGGCGTTTGTTTCATCAGATGGCGGTTCCCGAAGTCGACGAGATCGATGGACTGCCCCCGGCCGTGGCTTTGCAGCAGCAGCGTGGTTCGCCCACGACCCGCTCTTCCGTTGGCAGCGTCACCACGCTGTCGAACCTCCTTCGCATGCTGTACTCGCGCGCCGGGGATTACCCACGGCATCAGGGCCATCTCGATGCCGAGGCCTTTTCGCCGAATACGCCGGCGGGAGCCTGTCCCCGCTGCCAGGGCCTCGGTCGGGTGTACGAGGTTTCCGAACGCTTGATGGTTCCCGATGACACCAAGAGCATCCGCGAGCGCGCCATAGCAGCCTGGCCACCCGCCTGGCACGGCGGTAACCTCCGGGACATGCTGATTTCGCTCGGCCACGACGTGGATCGTCCGTGGCGCGAACTGCCGAAAGAAACCCGCGATTGGATCCTGTATACCGACGAGCAGCCGGTGGTCCCGGTCTACATCGGTTACGACGCAAACGAGGTTCAACGGGCGATCAGGCGCAAGGAGGAGCCCAGCTACCGGGGCAACTTCTCAAGCGCCAGACGACATGTGCTGAACACCTTCGCCACCACTGAAAGCGCGTCGATCAAGAAGCGGGTGTCGCGCTACATGGTGAGCACCGATTGCCCGCTCTGTCACGGCAAGCGGCTTCGCCGTGAATCGCTGTCCGTCAAGTTCGCCGGCTTCGATATCGCCGACATCTCGAGGATCCCGCTGGCCAGGCTCGCCGACCTCTTGCGTCCACACGCCGAGGGGTCAGCTTCTACCCTGACCCGGCTCGAGGCACAGCATCCCGAAAAGGCCTTGGTGGTGCAGCGGATCGCGGAGGACCTCGTCGAGCGTCTCGCTGTTCTCCTTGGCCTCGGGCTTGGCTATCTCACCCTGGAGCGGAGTACCCCGACGCTCTCTCCCGGCGAACTGCAGCGCCTGCGACTGGCAACCCAAGTGCGCTCCAATCTGTTCGGCGTCGTCTATGTGCTCGACGAGCCCTCCGCCGGACTTCATCCCGCGGACACCGAGTCGCTCCTGACGGCACTCCAGCAATTAAAAAACTCCGGCAATTCGCTGTTCGTGGTCGAACACGAGGTCGATGTGATCCGGCATGCGGATTGGATCGTCGACATCGGTCCAGGCGCCGGCGAACTCGGCGGCGAGGTGCTCTACAGCGGTCCGCTGCAGGGGTTCGAGGAGGCAGAGCGGTCGCAAACCCGCCGCTACCTGTTCGACGAGGACATCGTGCCGGACCGAACGCCGCGCTCGCCGCGCGGATGGTTGCGGCTGCGCGGCGTCGGCCGCAACAACCTTCGGGACCTCGATGCCGACTTCCCGCTGGGAGTTTTCACGACGGTGACCGGCGTTTCCGGCTCGGGCAAGTCGAGTCTGGTGAGCCAGGTCCTGGTGGAACTTGTTGCCAGACAGCTCGGCCATCCCGTCCCCTCGATCGACGATGAGGGCGACGAGCTCGAACGGACGGTCGTGACCACGCTCGGCGGCCGGATCGCGAGCGGAATGGAGGGCATCAAGCGACTGGTGGTCGTCGACCAAAAGGCGATCGGACGCACTCCGCGGTCCAATCTCGCGACGTATACAGGGCTGTTCGACTACGTCCGCAAGATCTTCGCGGCGACCGAGTCTGCGCGCGCCCGCCACTACGACGCTGGGCGCTTCTCCTTCAATGTTGCCAAGGGCCGCTGCCCGACCTGCGAGGGTGAGGGCTTCGTTTGCGTCGAGCTGCTGTTCCTTCCCAGTGTCTATGCGCCGTGCCCAAGCTGTCATGGCGCTCGCTACAATCCCAAGACCCTTGAAGTCGAATTTCGCGGCCAGAACATTGCCGGCGTACTGGGAATGACGGTCGATGGCGCGTTCGCATTCTTTGCCGAGGAGGCGCCGGTTCGCCGTTCGCTCGACGTCCTGCGGCAGGTCGGCCTCGGCTATTTGCGGCTCGGCCAGCCGGCGACGGAGCTTTCCGGCGGCGAAGCCCAGCGGATCAAGCTTGCCACCGAGCTGCAGCGGACCCAGCGTGGACAAACACTCTACGTGCTCGACGAACCTACCACGGGACTGCACCCCGCCGACGTCGAGAAGCTGATCGCGCAACTCGACGGGCTGGTCGAGGCCGGAAACACCGTGATCGTGGTGGAGCATGACATGCGCGTTGCCGCGGGCAGCGACTGGATCATGGATATCGGGCCTGGTGCAGGGGAGGAGGGCGGGCATGTGGTCGCGATCGGCACGCCTGCGGAGGTTGCAGGATCGTCCGTAAGCCGCACGGCGCCGTACCTTTCGCGATTCAGGACCCGGCCCGCGGCCGACGTGTCAGCATCCCATGACCTCGCGGCACCACAGTGACGTCCTCCATCCGCACCACTTCGAATTGGTCGCGAAAGTTGACTGCCGGCGCGAGAGCTGACTGGACCAATCTGACGGTCATCAGCGTCGGGCGCGGGCCCGCTTGATACGGTCGCTGCACAGTTGGATCTCCAAAGCGGGAGGCAGCCTTGACCGCGCAGGCCCCGGATAACACGACCTCCATGTCTGCTGCGTCACCCCGGCCCTACGGCGACTTCGACCGCCTGCCCATCGCCGGAACATGGCGCGAGGGCCGGTCGGGCAACGTGATGGCCGACAAGGATCCGTACACTGGGGCGGTGCTGGTCCAGATCCCACAAGGCAACCAGGAGGATCTGGACGCGGCTTTCGAAGGTGCTGCAAAGGCGCAGGCAGCTTGGGCCAGAGAGCTTCCGAGCACGCGCGCCGATGTCATGCGTCGGGCAGCGGCCATCTTTGAGGCTCGGCGTGAGGAAATCGTGTCCTGGCTGATCCAGGAGGCGGGCAGTACCCGACTCAAAGCCAATCTTGAATGGGCTTCATCCCATGCGATCCTGATCTGGGGAACATCCGCGCCTGACCTGGTGGAGGGCAAAAACCTGCCGACGGACATCCGCGGCAAAGAGGGGCGAGTCCATCGCAAGCCTGTCGGCGTCGTCGGCGTGATCAGCCCATGGAACTGGCCGTTGCATCTCGCCAGCCGCTCCATCGCGCCGGCACTGGCGATCGGCAACGCTGTTGTCGTGAAGCCGGCCAGCGATACTCCCGTCACCGGCGGCCTTCTGCTGGCAAAGATCTTCGAAGAGGCTGGGCTTCCCCCCGGGGTTCTCAGCGTCATCGTAGGGGCCGGCGGCGAAATCGGGGACGCGTTCGTGAGCCACTGGGTGCCACGCGTCATTTCGTTCACGGGATCGACAGCCGTCGGGCGCCGGATCGCGGAACTCGCGGCCAAGGCGTCAATCCTCAAGAAGGTCGACCTCGAGCTCGGGGGAAACGGACCGTTCGTCGTTCTCGACGACGCTGACATCCCGAACGCCGTGGAGGCCGCCACATTCGGCAAATTCCTGCACCAGGGCCAGATCTGCATCGCGATCAACCGGATCATCGTCGATCAATCCGTCCACGACGCCTTCCTCGACAGATTCGTAGAGCGGGTCAGGTCGCTAAAGGTCGGCGACCCCGGCGAGCCCGACACGATGATCGGGCCGATCATCAACCAGTCCCAGCTCGATCATCTCGTCGCACGCATTCGCAAAGCGCTCGAGACCGGCGCACGCCTGCTTGCCGGGGGCGACCCGCAGGGGCTGGTTCTGCCGCCACATGTCTTCGCCGACGTGACCAACGACATGGACCTGGCACGGCATGAGATATTCGGTCCGGTGGCCCCGGTGATCCGCGCAGCAAACGCCGACGACGCGCTGCGCATCGCCAACGACACCGGGTACGGGCTCGCCGGCGCCGTGTTCACCGGCGACCTCGACCGCGGGGCGCAATTTGCACAGCAGATGCAGGTTGGAATGGCGCATGTGAACGACCAATCGATCGTCGATCTGCCTAATTCTCCGTTCGGAGGCGAAAAAAACTCGGGCATCGGCCGGTTCAATGGCACCTGGGTGATCGAAGCGTTCACGACAGACCAGTGGGTCACCGTGCAGCACACGCCGCGCCGCTATCCTTGGCATGCCCACGACGTGCAGGGGCCCTGGTCATGAAAGTCCCGGCAGTCTCCTTCGCGGCGACATGGGATCTGCGTCACTGCTGACGGTTGTCAGTGACGCGCTTCTGCCGGGCGCGTATTCGTGTGTCCTCGGGCTTCGACAAGGCGCCGGTCTGGGGATCCACGCGAGCGCATCATCTGGGGCGAGACCGCATTAACGCCTCGCTGCGGGCCGCGTGTTGGGAAACATCGTTCAGGGCGGGCATCGCAGGTCGGACTGTGCGGTTCCACCATCTGCGCCCGCCAGCCGCTCCCGAAGCCATGAAATCCGGGTGACTGAACTCCTGTGCGAAGAACAGGTGAGGATTCGCGAATGCCGAACGTCGATCCGCGCGATGAGAACATGTTTCCGAAATTCTTGCAGTCGGAGATGGACCGGCTTCGTCGCTATGGCCACCAACAGCATTTCACCGACGGGCAGCCGCTTTTCGTCACGGGAGAAATCGCGCCCGGCCTGTTCGTGATCGAGACCGGGCGAGTCCAGGTGACCCGGCGCGACCCGCTGGGACATCTCGCCCCGATCGTGGAAGAGACTGCCGGCGATTTCGTCGCCGAGGTGGAACAGCTGTCCGGTCGACCGGCGCTGGTCGACGTTCACGCCGTCGAAGACGTCGAGGCCATTCTTATTCCGGGTCAGAACCTACGCAGCGTCATGATCGCGGAGCCCGAGCTTGGGGACCGCATCATGCGCGCGTTGATCTTGCGCCGCACCGCCCTGATCGAAGTGGGCGCGGGCGGACCGGTCCTTATCGGGCCCGAGGATGCTCCCGACCTCGTCCGCCTGCAGGGCTTCCTGACCCGGAACGCCTATCCGTATCAGGTGCAAGATCCTGCGAAAGACCGCGACGCTGCGGATCTGCTCGCCGGATACGCGGCGAAGCCGAGCGACCTTCCCCTTGTGGTGTGCCCCAAGGGAAACATCTTGAAGAACCCAACCGAGGCAGAGCTTGCCCGTGCGCTCGGAATGGTGAGGACAGACGTTCAGGATAGGATCTACGATGTCGCGATCGTGGGCGCCGGCCCGGCGGGTCTGGCCACTGCGGTCTATGCAGCGTCCGAGGGTCTTTCGGTCGCGGTGTTCGACTCACACGCTTTTGGCGGGCAGGCCGGCGCAAGTGCGCGGATCGAGAACTACCTCGGGTTCCCGATCGGCATATCCGGTCAGGACCTCACGGGGCGGGCCTATGTGCAGGCGCAGAAGTTCGGCGCCGAGATGGCTATCCCTACCGAGATCTCACGCCTGGACTGCCGCCAGAAACCATTCGTCGTGGAATTCGGCCCGACGGGACGCACCAGGGCTTCGGCCGTGGTAATCGCATCCGGCGCGCGTTACCGGCGGCTCGACGTCCCCAATCTGGGCAAGTTTGAAGGCCGGGGCGTGTGGTATTGGGCGTCCCCGATCGAGGCGCGGCTCTGCCGTCAGGAGGAAATCGCCCTCGTGGGAGGAGGCAACTCCGCGGGCCAGGCCGCCGTGTTCCTGCACGATTACGCGGCCAAGATCTGGTTGCTCGTGCGCGGGCCAAGCCTTTCCGAAAATATGTCGCAGTACCTCGTCGATCGCATTAATGCGACCAGCAACATCGAGGTCCTGACCAACACGAATGTCATTGCACTCTCGGGCTCGCCGCAAGGACAGTTGCAGCGTATCCGGTGGCGCAATCAGCTTTCACAGGAGGAAACCGAAAAACCGATCCGGCATTTGTTTCTTTTTATCGGCGCCGATCCGGCGACGGGGTGGCTGCACGATTGCGTGTCTCTCGACGCAAAAGGCTTTGTTCAGACCGGTGCCTGCGTGCCGCAAGAGGCCCCCTCCGAGGACAACCGGGCCCAGCCGCTGCCTCTGCAATCGAACATCCCCGGCATCTTCGCTGTAGGCGACGTACGGTCCTGTTCTGTCAAGCGCGTCGGAGCTGCCATCGGCGAAGGAGCCGCAGCCGTAGCCCAGTTGCATACCTACCTTTCGGGCCTCCGGAAGGCCGCAGCCGTTGACGCCTTATCTGCGCCGGAGCGTCTCCCGCAGTCGAAGCCCGCGGCGATGTAGGTGAGGAGGGCGGGAATCGGCCCTCGCCAGCAGCCACAGACATGGCACCCATTTCCGGTATGCCGCGCGAGCCGAGGTCAGTTTCGCGAAGCGTGAACGGCAAAGTGACTCCCAGGCCGCTAGAGGAGCAGGTCGAAAAGTCGATAAGCCCGATCCCAATCCCTGGTCGTCGGGTTCTTGAGATCCTGATCAATGATCTTGAAGGCGTCCGCGAGAGCGAGGCATAGTCCTCCGGCTATTTCCGGGAAACGTGCCTGCGTTTCGTCGCCGATCGCCAGATCGATTGGTGGTAACCCAGTCATCCCGACAAGGTAGTCCGTGAGCTGCAGATCCGCGTTGATGAGCCGGAACCGGTGGATCGTCTCTTGAAGCCCCTTCGTGACCGGAAGATCCCAGGGCTCGACCACGTCACGGTTGTTGGCTTTGGCGTTCGCCTCGCCGCGAAGAACAAGGTCCTTGATCTTCCGGTGGACGAAATCCTCGAGCCGTCCAAGATCGCTCTTGTCGAGATCGAGATGTCCCGCCTGGCGAAACAACTTTTCCAGCCTATGAACGGTCGCCATGGCGCACCTCACCTGGTGGACAGGTCAACATAGACGCTCCCTGCCCGGGCCTGCCTTGACGCTCGTCAGGACAGCCCGCCGGCAGTCGGCTGATAACCGCGCCACCAGCGATTTCTGGCAAAGCGCATCGGCTTTCAGTCAATCGACAGGCGAAGTGGAATAGTTTTCTTCGACCTTTACCAAGGCATCTCCGGCAAGCGAGGGGACGGCGGCGTTTGCCTCAGGCCTTCTTCAGCGCCTGCTCGACCCAGTCGACGATTGCCGACGTCGGCATCGCGCCTGAGGTTCGAGCGATCTCTCGCCCTCTGCGGATCATGATCATGCTCGGAATGCTGCGAATGCCGTAGCGCTCGGCAATGGCGGGTTCCGCCTCGGTGTCGAGTTTTCCAAGCCGCACCCGCGGTTCGAGCCGCGGCGCCGCCTTCTCGAAACTGGGAGTCATCAGCTGGCACGGACCGCACCATGCCGCCCAGAAGTCGATCACGACCGGCAGGCCGCTCTTGACCGCGTGCGACTCGAAGGTCGCGCCATTGAGATCGACGGCTCTGCCACCGAAGAGAGGATTATGACACCTGCCGCATTTCGGGTTGCTTTCGAGTTTTGCGCGAGGCACGCGGTTCACCGATGCATCGATCGGGCAAGCGACGAGCAGGATCTCGGCAGACGCTTCCTGCCGGCTCTCGGTGGTCGATTCGGACATCGGTGTCTCCTTGACGCGGCGCGGCGGGCGGGGTGCGGCCGGAGCGGCGCGCCAGCATCGGCGTAACTGAACGGCGCACTTCGCGCTTCGATGACATCGGTCAGGAGATGCTCAAGCAGCGACACGCCGGAATGGGCGCTCGAGTTCTCCGATCGCTATGCCGATCACTGTGAACTCAACCGCTCATCCTCTCGGGGCCGGACGGATACCGCGGTTGCGACCAGCCGACGGTCCCCCTCGGCCAAAGACCTGCGATACTTATAATACGCCAGCGCCGGTCCGGCATTGACGGGCGTCAGCAACGAGCGCAACAGCCCGGGTCGAGAATTGCATGCGCAGGGTGCTTGTTCTTGTTGAACGGCCGATCCATACGAACAATGCGCCGTTCCGGATCGATTTTGGTCATCCGCGCGGATTAGATGCGGTATTTTTTCGAGCGTGTTTGGCCCACACGGAGCGTTTTCGGACGGTTTCTCGTCAACCCTCAGAAGGTTATACAATTGGTTCGAATTAGGATCTGTGCACGGCTAGAAAAATTGCTCACCCACTGATGTGAATGCGTCTGCAAATCTTAAACGTAGGTTCGTTGGACGTGACTGCCGAGGCTTGAGCACATGTCTGACAGTGAAGGATCAATTGTTTCGCAGACGGGGAAGCCAGCAGGGTTCCTCGATGGCGGTGGTGAAATGGGCGCGCTGATGCGAGCCAAAGACTGGGCCGCCACTCCGCTGGGCCGGCCAGAGCAGTGGTCACCCAGTATTAAGACAGCCATCAGCATCTGCTTGAACTCGTATTTCCCGATACTTCTCTGGCTTGGGCCGGAACTCCGGCTTGTCTACAACGACGCCTACATCCCTTTTCTCGGCAACGCCAAGCATCCGGGAATGCTGGGCGAACCCGGCCGGGCAGCCTGGGGCGAGATCTGGGAGACGATCGGGCCCATGCACCAGCGGGTCCAAGCCGGGAGCGCCACTTGGGTAGAGCACCGGCAGATGTTCTTCTCCCGTCAATTGCCTCGCGAGGAGGTCTACGTCACGTTCGGATACAGCCCGATCTTGGGGCCGGATCTCCACTCGATCGATGGCGTGTTCTGCGCCTGCTACGAGACAACGAAGGAAGTCATTCGGGAAAGACGGCTCACCACTCTTGGCGAATTCGGCGCACGCAGTTTGGCCAAGCAGAGTGTGGATGAAGCCGCCAGGAATGCTCTCGATATCCTCGCGAGAAACCCTCTCGATATTGCCTTTGCTGCGATTTACCTGGTCGATGGCGACCAGACAGCCCGGTTGTCCGGGGTTATCAACCCGTCAAGAGATGCTCAAATTTTCCCCGCTCTGCACGATCTGAACGACTCCGGTCCATGGCCCTTTGGCCGGGTGATCGAAACCAACGACGTCGTGGAGCTTGCCGATCTCCAGAACCAGGTCGGGCGACTTCATTCCTCGATCTGGCAGGAGCCCCTGCAGACCGGCCTTTTGTTTCCGCTGAACGTGGTGGCCGAACCGCACTTTGTCGGTGTCCTGATCGTCGGAGTCAGCCCGCGTCTTGTACTCGATGCGGACTACCGGACCTTTTTCAGCCTCGTCGCGGGGCATATCTCGACGACCATCAGCGATGCCCGGGCCTTCGTCGTTGAGCGCCGGAGGGCCGACGAACTGGCCGAGATCGATCGCGCCAAGACGGTCTTCTTCTCGAACATAAGCCATGAGTTTCGGACACCCCTCACCCTCATGCTCGGGCCCCTCGAGGTGATGCTGGCCAAGGCGCCGGGTAAGCTGGATGAGCAAACCAGGTCGCTCGCAACCACCGCGCACCACAACTGCCTTCGTCTGCTCAGGCTCGTGAACACGCTGCTTTCGTTTTCGCGGACCGAGGCAGGCCGGACCCGCGCCAAGTATGGCCCAGCGGACTTGGCCGGCCTGACGGCGCAACTCGCATCCAGCTTCGCATTTGCGTGTGAACAGGCCGGACTCCAGCTCGACATCGACTGCACACCGCTGCCGGAGCCCGTATTCGTAGATCCCAACATGTGGGAGATGATTGTCTTTAACCTGATCTCGAATGCGCTCAAGTACACGTTCACGGGCGGGATCGGCGTGGAGATCAGGACGGCAGGCGGCAAAGCGGAACTTCGCATCGTCGACAGCGGGGTCGGGATCCCCGAGAAGGATCTGCCCCTGATCCTGGAGCGGTTCCACCGAGTGGAAGGTCAGAGGAGCCCGTTCATCGAGGGCAGCGGCATTGGCCTTGCGGTCGTCGCCGAACTCACGAAGCTGCACGGCGGAAGCATCGCCGTCGAGAGCACCGAAGGGCAGGGCACGACATTCACCATCGCCGTACCGTTCGGCACCTCGCATCTTCCCGCGGAGCGCGTCTCCAACACAGAGCTTAACTCGTCCAGACCGGATTGGGCAGCCACGGCATTCGTTGCGGAGGCGGAAAGGTGGCTGAACCCCAATCGCGGCACGGGTACATCCTCAACCGGAGACAGGCCGGAGGCAGCGCAGAATGCGAGAAGCGCACGGATCATCGTGGCAGACGACAACGAGGACATGCGGAGCTACCTCACAACACTGCTGTCAACGCAGTGGGAGGTCGAAGCAGTAGCCGATGGGCTGGAAGCGCTGGCCGCGGCTAGGCGCGTGAGACCGGATCTCGTCCTGGCGGATGTCATGATGCCCCTGATGAACGGGCACGAGCTAGTTTCGGCGTTGCGGGCCGATGCGGACCTACGAAGCGTACCGATCATCGTCCTTTCGGCGCGTGCAGGCGAAGGAGCCGTCATCGAAGGCCTGGAATCGGGGGCCGATGACTATCTCGTCAAACCATTCGCGGCCGTCGAACTGATCGCGCGGGTCAAGACGCACCTAATACTGTCTCGCCAGCGCAACGAAGAAATTATGGTTTTGAACACTCTGCGCAGGCTGAGTGACCGCCTCATCGCCAGTTCGGATCTCTCTGTAACGCTGCATGAATTACTCGATGCTGTCATGGAGATACTTAGCGCCGACTTCGGTGACATCCAGCTCCTTGATCAGAATTCCGGGACGCTGTCAATCGAGGCCCATCGAAATCTGCCGCCGGAATTCTTATCGTACTTTCGAACAGTTGACGCGAGTGATACCTCGGCCTGCGGTATCGCTTTGCGCGAGAAGCGTCAGGTCATCATTGAGGACATTGAGAGCTGCGCCGATTACGCTCCTCACCGTCAGATCGCGGCAAGGACAGGATTTCGCGCGGTCATCTCCATACCTTTGTGCGAGCGCGGCAGCGGCAACCCAGTTGGAATGCTGTCGGCCATGTTCAGGCAGCCCTTTCGGCGGGCGTCGAGTCGTGCCCTGCAGATCGTGGGTCTTTATGCCGACCAGGCCAGTGACGTGATTGGCATCCGACTTTCGGAGCAGCGCCTGCGGGAGAGCGAGGAACGTTTCCGTGAATTCGGCAATCACTCGCGCGACGTGCTCTGGATCCTCGAGGAAGCAACGTCCAGGCTGGTGTACCTGAGCCCTGCCTTCAGCCGCGTCTGGGGTAGGGTCCTCACCCGCTCGCCCATGCTGGTCGATCTGCTCGCCGGCATCTTTTCGGAGGACCGGAAGCAGGTGGACGATACGCTGAGGGGCGTACGGGCGGGCGAAAACATCGTGGAGGAGCATCGCATCGAGCGACCTGACGGGTCCGTCCGGTGGATCCATCACACGATCTTCCCGATCCGCAGCGCCGACGGTCAGATTCGCCGGTTGGGAGGTATCGCGCAAGACGTCACTAGGGATGACAGCTCGTTCGTCTACCTGGTCAATGATGCGGACACGACGGCTCCGGCGAGCCAATTGCGAGACGCCGGCTACAGCGTGAAGACGTTTGCATCCCCGCGGGCCTTCCAGAAGGTGGCTCCCGCCCTCATCCCGGGCTGCGTCGTGATCGACATCAGCCGATCAGGCGCCAATCAGCTGGGCGTGCTCCATGACCTCAAGGCTCGGCGATCGATTCACCCCATCATCGTTGCCGGGAACTGTCACGGCGACGTCGGCCTAGCGGTCGCAGCCATGAAGGCAGGAGCCGTCGACTGGCTGGAAGTGCCCTATCGGCCGGAGGCGCTCCGTGCTTCGGTGGCCGCCGCACTGGCCGACCTTGCGGCCAACAACGAGCATGACTGGAAGGCCGGCACCGCGAGAAGGCGCATATCGGCGTTGCCGTCCCGCGAAAAGGAAGTCCTGGACGGATTGGTGGCCGGTCGAACCAACAAGGAGATCGCGAGGGAGATGGGTATCAGCCCCCGGACCGTGGAAATCCATCGCTCTCACCTCATGCATCGTCTCGGGGTAGAGACGTTGCCGGAAGCGATCATGCTGGCAGCCGCCGCGGGACTGCGCCCTTAGCACCGAATGTAAGCAAACCCGGGGGCCGGGAGATCGAACTGCCGCATCCGCTGGCAGACATCGTTGCCAAAACCGTGACAGGAAGTTTTTGGAATGCGCTTGGATCGAGCCTGCGCTGCAATCCCACTTTACGATGCAGCACTCGGCCTGCATCTCCCTCTCGCCTGACGGCCATCAGAGACCGCCGGAATGCCTTAGGTTACCAATGGTGCCTTCGTTCGATTTGCGGGGTTAGGACCTCATGACCACGCCCGTGCTCGTTTCCGAAAGGACCAAATGGAGCGGGGTTGCGTCACCCTCCGAAGAACCCTCACCCGCACGCATCGAAGCGTTCAGCGACGGCGTGTTTTCAATTATCGCGACTCTGCTTGTCCTGGACCTGCGAGTTCCGCGCGAGGCGATGTTGCATGGGCAGCCCCTCCTCACCGCGCTTGCCGAACAGTGGCCCATTTACCTTGCATACCTGGCGAGTTTTCTACAGGTCGGCGTGGTATGGGCAAATCATCACACGATGTTCCATCACATCCGCAGGAGCGATCATGTTCTTCTTGTCTTGAACCTGCTCCTTCTGATGTGCATCGCGGTGCTGCCGTTTACGACGGCAATTCTGTCGGAGTATGCGAGATCGAGTCTTTCTGACCTGCGCGTAGCGGCGTTCACTTATAGTGCTGTGCTGGGCATCGCAGGGGTCTTCTTCGTTCTCATCTGGAGGCACGCAGACAAGCATGGCCTCATCCAGCCGCACACCGACAAGCATCAGATCGCTGCCCTCGGCCTGCACTGGTTGTTCGTGCCCTTGTTCTATGGGGCAGCATTCCTGCTTGTCTTCGTCAGCCCCTATCTGGGAATGTCGGTCTATTTCCTGCTCCTGTTCTACTATGCGCTTCCAGGTCCTGTCTTCATTCGCTGGATGACGCGGCGCCGCACCCGTTTGGCCGCACAGGCCTCGACAGCAGGGCGATAGACCGGGGCGCTGGCCGTTAAGCAGAGATAGAGGTCGCCGGAAATCGGCGCTCGACATGTTCGGGCACCGTCGCGCCGCCTTCTCCGAGCCGAGTTTGGCCCGAGTGCCTGGACGAGACGGAGTTGCCCGGAGGCACGAGGCCTTGGCCGAGCGCACAGACTTCGGAAGAGTTTCCGAAGCGAGGGCAGCTCCTAATGTGGCGCCGGCAGCATCAACGGATCGCGGAACCTGATGATCTCTCGCGTATCGTCAGCCGATGTCACCTCGATCGTCAGCACACCGACAGGCCCGACATCAACGTAGATATCCCTCGGCGTTCGGATCATGTGGTCCACGTCCTGGAGCGCCACCTCAACGAGGTCGTTGTGAGGGTCATAAGTAATGCCCAGGAGCGGAAGCCATTCCGCTTCGATCTCGTCTCCGAGTTTGAGGGAGAGGACCTCGATTTCCGCCTGCTTGCCCTGCAGCGTGCGCGAGAGATTCTCGAAGAAGCCGGACCATTCGGACTTGGACAGCGTGCTGGCACTCATCGGAGATCTCCCTTGCCGCATGACGAAGACTAGCTCACCCAACCCCGGCTGGCCCTGAGGCCCGTCAGTCGATCGCATCGCCGCGCCGGTTTCTCTCAGGAACGGCTGCAGCAGAGTTCTCAAGGCGCAGACCTGGTCGACGAGACTGAGGATGATCGGCACGGCCTCGTCGTTGACCCCCAGATCGCAACGAAGGTCCAGGATCAGCTGCGCCCTTGCGAGATCGATTTCCTCGAACGTCTCCCGCCCCGCCGAAAACGTCGGAAGCAGCCAACCCTCGCCGATCCAGACGTCGAGTTCTTCCGCCGGAACCACGGCGAGCCTTCCAAGGTTGAACCGGTTCATGGCCTACCTCCTCCGTGAGGTCTCATGGGCTTGGCTCGACGGCTCCCAGCCCTTGACGAAGTCCTCCAGCGCCGGGTCGGGGTCGGACGGCAGCATGATCATGAAGGTCACGTATTCGTCGCCGCGTCTTCCATCGGGCCGGCGAACTCCCTTGCCCTTGAGCCGCATCACCTTGCCGCCGTTCGTCCATCGGGGAACCTTCATGGTGACCGGCCCGGTCGGTGTCGGCACGACCACGCTGCCGCCGAGCACTGCTGTCTTCACAGGCAGTGGCTGCTCCAGCCGAATGTCGTCGCCGTCACGCCGGAAGAGCGGATGTGGCCGAACCTCCACTTCGATGAGCACATCGCCCGGCGGAGCCCCACCGCGACCGGGCTCGCCTTTTCCCCGGAGGCGCAGCACCTGGCCGTCCTCGATACCGGGCGGAATCGAAACGTCGAGAGTGCGCCCATCGGACAACCTGACCTGGCGCGTGGCTCCGTTGACGGCGTCCAGGAAGTCGATGGGCAAACGGTAGCGCACATCCCCGCCGCGCATCCGTCCCCCGGCGCCACGGCCCATGCCGAACATGCTGAACAGGTCGTCGTCGGCGAAATCCGCGAAAGCATCTTCGCCGCCATAAGGGTTCCGCTCGCCGGATTGCGCATAGTCGCTATAGTATCGCTGCCGTGCCCGCGGCTGCCCCGACGCGTCGATTTCGCCGCGGTCGTAGCTCGCCCGCTTCTCGGGGTCGTTCAGAAGGTCATAGGCCGCCGACAGCTCCTTGAAGTCGTTCTCGGCGCGCTTGTTGCCGGGATTGAGGTCGGGATGCTTGCTCTTGGCCAGCCGCCTGTAGGCCTTGCGGATCTCGGCTTCCGACGCGTCCTTCTTCAGGCCCAGGATCTCGTACGGGTCACGGCTCAAGGGCCTCTCCCCATCGGTTTCGAAAGGTTGGGGGACAGTCTGGTCGAGATCCGGGCCCTTGCCCGCCAACGGCGGCCGTCAGCCGCCAGCAACCGAGACGCGCGCGGGCCGCAGGAGCCGATCGTGGATCGTGTATCCCTCCTCGAGAACATCCACAATCTGCCCGGGTTGCAGGTCCGGGCGGTCAAGATGCGCGATGGCCTCGTGCCGCTCAGGGTCGAAGGAGACGCCCTTCGTCTCGAGCCGGTGGATTCCGAACCGTCCCAGAACGCCTTCCATGTGCCGGAAGGTCGCGCGCACGCCGTCCAGCAAGGAGCCACCCTCGAGACCGGTGGCAACCCCGGCTTCCTCGGCAGCGCGGATTGCGCGGGTGAGATTGTCGACCACCGTGAGCAATTCGCGCGAGAACTCCGACACTGCGAATTTGCGCGCGTCCTCGCCGGCGCGTTCTGCCCTGCGACGCGCGTTTTCCGACTCCGCGAGCGCGCGCAAAAGCTGGTCGTTCCGTGCAGCAGCCTCGTCCAACAGCCCCGCGGGCCCCGGGCCCTCGGCTTCGTTCGGATCGGCTGTCTTCTGGTCGTCTCGATGAGCCGGACCAGCCGCCATGGCTTCCTCCTTCACGATGTTCGCTGTCATGCCGCGTGCGCGAGCAGTGCCGTGCGAAGCCCAAGACGTCCGTCCTTGACGAAGACCTCGACGACGTCGCCGTCCTTCACCGAACCGGACAGCAGCATCGAGGCCAACGGGTTTTGCAGCTCCCGCTGGATGACGCGGCGAAGCGGCCTTGCGCCGTAGATCGGGTCGTATCCTGTATTCGCCAGCCAGGTCCGTGCCGTGCCGTCGACCTGGAGCGTGATCTTCCGTTCGGAAAGCCGACGCTGCAGGTCTGCGAGCTGGATGTCGATGATGCGCCGCATGTCCTGCCGTCCGAGACGATTGAACAGCACGATCTCGTCGAGCCGGTTCAGGAACTCGGGCCGGAAAGTCAGGCGGACCACGTCCATGACCTTGCCGCGCACGTTCTCGACCGGCTGGCCTTCCGGCAAAGCGGCCAGGAACTCGGCGCCGAGATTGGAGGTCATGACGATGATCGTGTTGCGGAAGTCCACGGTGCGACCCTGGCCATCGGTGAGCCGCCCGTCGTCGAGCACCTGCAGCATGACGTTGAACACGTCGGCGTGGGCCTTCTCGACCTCGTCCAACAGGATCACCTGGTAGGGCCGCCGCCGCACCGCTTCCGTCAGGCTTCCGCCTTCCTCATAGCCGACATAGCCGGGAGGGGCGCCGATGAGGCGCGCGACCGAATGCTTCTCCATGAATTCGGACATGTCGATGCGGGTCATGGCCTGCTCGTCGTCGAACAGGAACTCGGCGACGGCCTTGCAGAGCTCGGTCTTCCCGACGCCCGTCGGCCCCAGGAAGAGAAAGGACCCGATCGGCCGCCTCGGATCCTGCAGGCCCGCACGGGCCCGGCGGATGGCATCCGCGACCACTTGCAAGGCCTGGTCCTGGCCGACGACGCGTTCTCGCAGCTTCTCCTCCATGTGGACCAGCTTCTCGCGCTCGCCTTCCAGCATCCGCTCCACTGGAATGCCGGTCCACTTGGAGACGACGGCTGCGATCTCGTCCGCCGTGACCTCCTGCTTCAGCATCTGGTTCGCGGCATCGGACGATGCCTCGGCAATCTGACGCTCCAGTTTCGGGATGACCGAATAGAGAAGTTCGCCTGCCCGGGCGAGATCGCCGCGCCGCTGCACCGCCTCGAGCTCCATCCGCGCCTGGTCGAGTTGCTCCTGAAGGCGCTGGATAGCGCCCAGGCGCTCCTTCTCGGCGCGCCAGCGCGCCGTGAGTTCCGCCGATTCCTGTTCGAGCTGCGCGAGCTCGTGCTCGACCACGCGCAGGCGCTCCTTCGCGCCGGGATCCGACTCCCGGTTGAGGGCTTCGCGCTCGATCTTGAGCTGAATGATGCGCCGGTCGATATGGTCGATGGCTTCCGGCTTCGAGTCCACCTGCATGCGGAGCCGGCTTGCGGCCTCGTCGATCAGATCGATCGCCTTGTCGGGAAGAAAGCGGTCCGTGATGTAGCGGTGGGACATGGTGGCCGCCGCCGTGATCGCGCTGTCCGTGATGCGGACGCCGTGGTGCACCTCGTATTTCTCCTTCAATCCTCGGAGGATCGAAATCGTCTCCTCGACCGAAGGCTCACCCACGAAGACAGGCTGGAAGCGGCGGGCCAGGGCGGCATCCTTCTCGATATGCTTGCGGTATTCGTCGAGTGTGGTCGCGCCGACGCAGTGCAGTTCGCCACGCGCGAGGGCCGGCTTCAGCATGTTGGAGGCATCCATGGCCCCCTCGGCCTTGCCGGCCCCGACGAGGGTATGGAGCTCGTCGATGAAAAGGACCACGTCGCCGGCTGCCTGCAGGTCCTGAAGCACCGCCTTGAGGCGTTCCTCGAACTCGCCGCGATACTTCGCGCCGGCGAGCAGCGCTCCGAGATCAAGCGCCAGCAGGCGCCGGTCCTTCAGTGCCTCGGGGACGTCGCCATTGATGATGCGCTGAGCCAGGCCTTCCGCAATGGCAGTCTTGCCCACGCCCGGCTCCCCGATCAGGACTGGATTGTTCTTGGTCCGTCGCGACAGCACCTGGATGGTGCGGCGGATCTCCTCGTCGCGACCGATCACAGGATCGAGCTTGCCTGCCTGGGCCTCCCGGGTGAAGTCGCGCGTGTATTTCTCCAGCGCCTGGTAGTTCTCCTCGGCGGATGGGCTGTCGGCCTTCCGACCCTTCCGGAGATCCTCGATGGAGCGGCGCAGGTCTTCCGGCATCACTCCCGCCTGCCGAAGCGCGTTTCCGGCCTCACCCGGCGAAGAGGCCAACGCCAGCAGCAGCGTCTCGACGGTGACGAAGGCATCGCCCTGCCGCTTGGCCATCTGCTCGGCGTCGTCGAAGACGCGGCTCGCGTCGGCCGTGAGGTGGATCTGCCCTGCGGCATCCCCCTGGATGCTGGGCAATCTGGCCAAGGCCCGCTCCACTGCCGCAGCGACAGCGTCCACGCGCCCGCCGCTCGACTCGATCAGGTGGGTGGCGAGGCCCTGGCCGTCGTCCAGCAGGGCTTTCAGCAGGTGCAGCGGTGTGAACTGCTGGTGCCCGCTGCGCAGGGCCAGATCCTGTGCGGCCTGGACCAGTTGCTTGAGGCGGTCGGTATACATGTCGATCTGCATGGATCCGCCCTCGTCTTCTCGCCCCGTGCCCCAGGTTCCGCGTCAGCTCCTTCCGGCGTTGCGGCTCGCGCCGTCGACCTCTTCGAATTCCGCGTCGACCACGTCTTCGCCTGAGGACGAGGCCGACGCCGCCGCGGACGAGCCGGACCCGCCGCCGGCGGCAGCGACCGAGATCTGCAATGCGGCCTGTATCAGGCGCTGTGCGGCGCTGCGGATGGCCTCGACATTGTCTCCCGCGATCGCTTGCCTCACCTCGGATATGGCGCGCTCGACATCGGCCCGGACCTGGCCGGGGATCCGGTCCGCCCCTTCGCTCAGCTCCTTCTCGGCCGAATAGACGGCGGCATCGGCCTGGTTTCGTGCATCCGCGAGTTCCCTGCGCCGGTGGTCGTCCGCGGCATGGGCGGCCGCGTCCTGGACGAGACGCTGGATGTCTGCTTCCGTGAGCCCCCCCGACGCCTGGATGCGAACGGTCTGCTCCTTGCCGCTCGCCTTGTCCTTTGCCGACACGTTGACGATGCCGTTGGCGTCGATGTCGAAAGCGACCTCGATCTGGGGCTGCCCCCGCGGTGCGGGCGGGATGCCGACGAGGTCGAACTGGCCGAGCAGCTTGTTGTCGGCGGCCATTTCGCGCTCGCCCTGGAACACGCGAACCGTGACTGCGGTCTGGTTGTCCTCCGCGGTCGAGAAGGTCTGGCTCTTCTTCGTCGGGATCGTGGTGTTGCGCTCAATGAGCTTGGTCATGACGCCACCGAGAGTCTCGATGCCGAGCGAGAGCGGAGTCACGTCGAGCAGCAGGACATCCTTGACGTCTCCCTGGAGCACTCCCGCCTGGATCGCGGCGCCGATGGCGACCACCTCGTCGGGGTTAACGCCCTTGTGGGGCTCCCGGCCGAACAGCGACTGGACGGTATCCTGCACCTTCGGCATGCGGGTCTGTCCGCCGACGAGCACGACCTCCCTGATGTCTGAGGCCTTCAGGCCCGCGTCCTTGAGGGCTGCATTGCAGGGGTCGATCGTCCTCTGGATCAGGTCGTCCACGAGCGCCTCGAGCTTCGCACGGCTCAGCGTTACGGTGAGGTGCTTCGGGCCGTCCTGGTCGGCCGTGATGAAGGGCAGGTTCACCTCGGTCTGGGTCGCGCTGGACAGCTCGATCTTCGCCCTTTCCGCGGCGTCCTTCAGGCGCTGCAGGGCGAGCCGATCCTTGCGCAGGTCGATGCCGTTCTCCTTGCGGAACTCGTCTGCGAGGTAGTCGACGATCCGCTTGTCGAAATCCTCCCCGCCCAGGAACGTGTCGCCATTGGTCGAACGGACCTCGAACACTCCCTCGCCCACCTCGAGCACCGATACGTCGAACGTGCCGCCGCCCAGGTCGTACACCGTGATCGTTCCCTGGCCCTGCTTCTCGAGTCCATAAGCAAGCGCGGCCGCCGTCGGTTCGTTGATGATGCGAAGCACATTGAGGCCGGCGATGCGCCCGGCGTCTTTCGTGGCCTGCCGTTGAGCGTCATTGAAATAGGCCGGGACGGTTACGACGGCGTCTGTCACGGGTGAGCCGAGATAGGCTTCGGCGGTCTCCTTCATTTTCTGCAGAATGTACGCGCTGATTTGGCTCGGGCTATACTTCTTACCCCTGACCTCCACCCAAGCATCGCCGTTGTCGCCTGGAACGATCTTGTAGGGGACCATCCCCTTGTCCTTCTGGGTGGTCGGATCGTCATAGCGTCTGCCGATCAGGCGCTTGATGGCGAAGATCGTGTTCTCGGGATTGGTGATGCTCTGCCGCTTGGCTGGCTGGCCGACCAGGACCTCTCCCCTCTCGGTGAATGCGACCATGGAGGGCGTGGTCCTGTTGCCTTCGGCATTCTCGATGACTTTGGGAGCTCCGCTTTCCATGACGGCGACGCATGAATTCGTGGTGCCCAGATCAATTCCGATCGCCTTTGCCATGGGACGTCTCCATCAGCGGCCGGGAGCCGCAGAGAAAGGTGCCCCGGGTCATGGGAGGGCTGACCCGGGGCGAAACGATAGCGCCAATCCGGCAGCGCTATCGGCTACTCAAGGGCTGACCACGATCCGGTCATCGACCTTACTGACGCCCGGTGCCGACCACGCCACGCGCTCGGCCTCCTCACGCTCGATCCACGACCTGACGGTGCCCTTGAGCACGACCTCGTTCCCATGCGTCTCGACAGTGATGCGGTTGGCATCGACTTCCGCGTTTCGCTTGAACGCATCCATGATCTTCTGCTTGATCTCGGACGGCGCGGCTGACGGCTTCACGGAAATGGAGTTGGTGATCCCCTTCACGCCCTTCACGCGCCTCGCCGCCGATTCCGCAGCCGTGCGGCGATAGTTCCAGTCGACCTCGCCTTCCAGGGTCACCCACCCGGACTTCACCGTCACCTTGATCTTGTCCCAGGTGAGCGGAAGCTCGGTCTTCAGGGCCGCGACAATGTCGCTGGCGATATCCGGGTCGGGGCGCTGATCGATGTTCGGCAGCCTGACCTCGAGGTCGTTGGCGACCGCCACAACCCCGGCCACCCGCTTTGCGGCCTTCTCGGCCTCATACTTGTCGAGATAGCTCTTGACGAACCCGGCCAGGGTCACAACCCCGTTGTGGGCCGTCACGGCGATGTCCGTCGCGTCGAGATCCGGATTCCACCTGAGCTCGTCCTTCACGTCCCGTTCGATGTCGGCATCCGTCCTCATGACCGTTCTCCGTCAGCTGCTGTAGTGGAATTCCGCGAGCGCCGTGAGTGCGTCGCGCGTGGCGCCCGGAAGCTCGATCGTCTTGCCGTCGTCGCTGATCTTCAGCGACTCGTAGGGCACGGCAACCAAGTGCCCCCCGAGACCCAGGAACCCGCCGACCTCCAGAACGGCGAAGATCTTCCTGTTTTCGTCGATGATGAGGTCGTCGAGAGCGCCGATGCTTTCCCTTTTTTCGCTCATGACTTTGGTGCCGAGCATCTTCTTCGCCCGGAACCCTTTCGCGACTGCAGAGACATCGACTTTCACAAGCTGGACGACCTGCGACACTGCTGGTATCGGCTTAATCAGGGACACCATGACGACGAACGCCGCGCCAAGCGCCAATCCTGGTCCGATACAGCGTCGTCGAGTGAAATTGACCATGGTTCTTCTCCTCGGTTCAGGGCAGAAAATATCAGACCCGGTAACTTGCAAAATATACTTTGAACAAGAAATATCGACGCTGACGCTCGTCGGTATTTAGAGTTTTAATACTTGTTCACCATTGGCGTTACACTTTGTATCGACGACATTAGATCTTCGTACACGTAAGATCCATTGTGGCGCGCCCCATTGATAAAAAAGCTCGGCGTGCCATTCACGCCACTCCTGACCCCGCCAATAAAGTCGGACTGTATTTTCGTTCGATACTTCCCAATGGCGAGTGCCTCCTGGAGTTCGGTGACGGGGAGGCGGAGCGACTTGGCCAAGGCCAGCATCAGCGGGAGACCCAGCCGGATCTGGTTCTGGAAAAGCCCGTCGTGCATTTCCCAGAAGTGTCCGTGGTCGCCCGCGAACTCGGCGCTTTCGGCGGCCGGCTCCGCCAGCGGATGGACCTCCGTCAAGGGGAAATGCCGGAAGGCAAAGCAGAGGGAGCTTCCCATCTGCTGCCGGATACTGGCGACCACTGGATGGGCCATCGCGCAATGCGGACACTGGTAGTCGCCGTATTCGACCACCGTCACAGGGGCTCCGGGCTTACCGCTGACGTGGTCAGTGGGCCCGACTGGCTGTCGCAGGTGTGTCATTGTGTAGATTCCGCTGTGAGTGGCCCGGCTGTGGCAGCCCTTCGAGGGCGTCCAGAATGCCGTCCGCGCCGGGGTTGACGGCAATCGGCGAGCAGTAGCTCCACGCAACCAAGCCTTGGGAATCGATGACGAACAGAGCCCGTTCGCAGACCCCGTCATGGTCACGATACGCGCCGTAAAGCCGGGCGACCGAGCCCTTGGGATGAAAGTCGGCGAGAAGCGGGAAGTGCAGGTTGCGTTCGTGTGCGAAGGCCTGGTGGCACCAGACGCCATCGACGGAAATTCCAAGCAGTTCGGCTTCAAACTTTCGGAATTCGGGCAGGATCTGATTGTAGAGGGCCATTTGATCGCCGCAGACAGGACTCCAGTCAGCCGGGTAGAACGCCAGGACGATCGGTTTTCCTTGAAGATCGCTGAGCGTGAGGTCCTGGTCGGGAGTGACCTTGAGCGTGAAGTCAGGCGCCTTGGTCCCGGGAGAAAGGATTCCGCTCATTGCTGGCTCCTTGCGCCGCGTCGGACAGCGCGGTCTGCATTTGTTTTTCAACGGTCCCAGCATGGGATGCGAAAAGCCGTCTCGCCCTGACGGCTGTCAGTGAAAAGCCCTGGAGGCGGTCTGGACCCCGGGAGACCACCGAAGGCCTTTCGCAGTAGAGGCATGCGTTCCGAACAGACCGGATCGGGATGTTTGACGCTTGGGCGTCGATCTCCGACCCGGCTTGCGCGTCTGACAACCACCCGCGGTGCGGCTTGAGCCGTGCTTTCTGTACTTGCGAACCTTTCGCAATCAGGCAACGAGCCTGCTTGCGTCGGCCTGTCAGGCGTTTGTGCTGGCCGCGTCAGTCGCATGGCTCCTGCGGAGCTTGAGGGCGGCAATGATCAGGAGGATGCCGAAGACGAACGCATAGGCGCCAAACCACCAGGTCAGGACCAGCGCTCCAACGAGCGGTGCAACGATCAGGAGCGCACCGTAGAGGATCGAGACCATCCCCCCGAGCAGGAGCCACCAACGCCCAGACCCCGCCCGCAGGCTGGCCGCAGAGGCGATCTGAAGGGCCCCCGAGACAAGCGCCCATCCCGCCACGAGAAAGACGAAGGCGACGACCGTCAGTGCCGGCACAAGCGCGGCGGTTAGGCCGACCACAATCCCGAACAGGCCCTGCACTGCGAGCCAACCCCAGCGCCTGTGGCGGCGGGCAGACCTGACCGACGATATGACCGCTGAGACACCGTCAACGATCATGTAGGCAGCGAACACGAGGACGAGCGACAGCATCGTGGCGCCGGGCAGGAAGAACGCGATCATGCCAACGACGACGCCGAACACCCCACGCAGGGCGACGACCCACCAGTTTCGCGCAAGGTCGGCAGTCCAGCCATTGGAAAGGGCAAAACCGCTCGGATGGTCAAGATTGATGCTGCTCACCTTATCCTCCGTCGGTTGAATAAAGAGTAGCGGATTGGGACGGTCATTTCCGTCGTGCTGCGAGAGCCGCTTTTGGAAGAACATTCAAGATCTGACTGCGTGAGATAGCCTCGCGTCGCCAGACCGCGCAGCAGCTCGTCAAGAGCTTCCTTGCTTCTTACGCAGACGTTATCGACGTTAAGCTGTGTCTTCATCATAGTGCCTCCATCTTAGTCATGAAATTCCAAGACAGCAAAAATAGCATCAGCCTCCAATTTTTTCGTCGCTCAGCCATGGATCCAGCCGAATACCTGCAAACGGAACGTCCTGAGGACTACGTGATACTTCGACTTCATGAACATGCACGTGATCCGCGCCCCCGTCTGTCAGTGCAGTCATCGCGACGGCTTCCCGGTCAAGGCGGCGGATACGCACCATGATCACCAGGCCGCCCTGGCGCATCTCGTCTTCCAGATCGACCGCGCTCCGCGGCAGGATCCGACGGCGGATGACTTCGGCCAGCCCCGCCGCGACGGCACCTCCGCCCGCCGCGGCGGCCAAAGCGGCAGCTATGGCCCCGCCGGTAGCGATGATCGGCATGGCCGCTCCAATGGTTCCGATGGCCAGCAAGGTGCCGAACACGAGAACGGATACGGCTTCATCATCATCGCTCGTCAAGACGGGCCGCCGCGGAACCTCCGGCATCTCGGCGGCACTTAGCGGGTCCATCAAGACTCCTCGCGTGTGGCGGCGGACAGTGTCGGGAGATCCCATCAGGTCGATATCGGCCCGGTCAAAGCCTGCTGCCTCCAGACGCCTGACGACCGTGTCGAGTATCTCGCGGCTTCGGACGACGCCGACGGCTTCCCTGATGCGCACGCGCTCATCTTCAGTCGGGCTTGGCACCGCGATTTGGGGAAGTTCCTCTGCCATCGGCTTACCCTTGCTCTTGAAGAGTGAGGCAAGAGGTTGCCAACTGCTGCAGTTCCGGCATTTTCACGATGTGTATAGTGTGACCGTCAATATGGATTGTTCCGCGAAGACGGAGGAGGGTGAAAGCTCGACTGACCGTCTCGCTCGAAATCCCCAGGTAATCTCCGATGTCATAGCGTGACATCTGAAGTTCCACGCGCGTCTTTGCTGACATGCGATCAGCCATATCGAGTATGAAGTACGACAGCTTTTGAACCGACTTGGCACGCGCCAGCTGCCGGAGTTGCTCGACCCGATCGCTGTTTCTGAATAACCAAACCCATAGTTGGCTGGCGAACGCTCTGTCGTCTTCAAGCCATGACTCGAGCTGAACGGGATCGATCTTCGTCAAGTGCAGGTCCGACACCGCCTCGCTCGTCGACATGTAGGAGCGTGTGCAGCTCATCCCGAAGATGTCCCCCGGCACACAGAACGACTGCACGAGCCGGCGGCCTTCGCTTGTCTGCTTCACTGTTCGCGCAAGACCATGTGCGACTTGGAAGATTGCACGGCAGGGATCCCCTTCACGGTAGATCGTGGTCCCGGCAGGAACGAAGATGATCGGTCGTGCTGCAGCAGCCGGCAGGCCACTTTCGTACGAGCTTTTTCCAAGTCTGCTCGGCATCCACTTGGAGTTGGCACTCGACCAATTACAACCTTGCTCGATGCGGCGCCCGTCCATGTCGCGACTCCCAGGACAGAGTAGGACTTGCGACAGTGAGCCTAGATCGCCGCACCGAAACTCCGGACTATCCCTAAGGACAATTGCGTGCTGCTCGAACGGTTTAGCCCAAGCCGCCTTGACGGGAAGCGCGCTGTGACCTTCAGCACCGGTCAGGACAAACTGGGTAGCTTGCGCGACACTCGCGAAGCCTGAGCGGCTCAGCTGGGTACCGGTTGACCAAGGCGGGCCATCAGTTCGGCCACAGCGAAGGAATCGGACAGCGCCGGTCCCTGACCAATCTCGGCGCCAAGGATACGAACGACACTGATGTCTTCGGCGTGCACGAGGCCCTTGGCTATCACCCGAGCGCCACACGCACGAGCACGATCCAGCGCCGTCTTGCAGAGCCCGGCGCGAACACCTTCACTCGCCGCGCCGTTCACAATTGTCGTGGCGAGCACGGCCTCCGAGCAGATCAGAGTGTCTGGTATCGCAAGCGAGCTCGGCCTGAGTCCGAACTCATCAATCCCGATGTCAACGCCATAGAGTTGCAGCCTCAGCGTAGATTCACGGCTGGCCAGTACTGTTTCGAGCAACTCATCTCCAGGGATCAAAAACGTCATTCCCGGCCATGTGTTGGCAGCCGGCAAGCGGCCGCGCACAAAGTCCACCATTTCTGGACCGGAAAGGAGGCAGGCCGGCATAGTGAGTGCGAAAGGAACGTTGCACACGTTCGAAATCGTGAGCCAGTCCTCAAGAACGCTCGTAACGGAGAACGTGGCGATTGCCCAGAGGTCGTCCCTGGACACCTTCGTCAAAAGCTTTTGAGCGTCGATCAATCCGATCCGGGGATGCCTTACCTTAGGAATAGCTTCAAACGAAACGATCGCTCGGGAAGCGAGATCAATGCGCGGTTGGTACGAAAGCTCAAGTTGCCCGTTTCTCAGCGCGTCACGTACGGTCAGTCGATTGCGTGAACCTATCGCCGCCTCTTCGCCCAGCAAGGCGTGCCTGAGTTGTTCCAAACCGAATGGTTTAGGCAGGGGCGACCTCAGTTGCAGCCCCATTTTCTTTCCGACGCGAGCCACCTGGTCCAGAACGTCGTGACCTCGCCCGCTGATGAGAACGATCCCCCCCGCGAACCGCATGTCAGTCAGATCAGACATCACCTCGATCGCATCAGTCGAACCAAGGCCGAGATCGAGGAGGACGAGGTCAGGCCTGATATCCACTACAGCACCGCGTGCAGTTAAGCGGGACGAGGCGCAGTGCGTAATCCACCCCATTTTTTGGATGGCCGCCGACAGGAATTCACACACGCTTGGATCATCGTCCACAACCAGGCAATTCAAGCTCTCGGCAGACGGCGACATAGCTTCTCCTAGGTGAGCAGAAGGCATGGCGGTCACTGCTGGTCACGAAGCCGGGCAACCTTCACTTCTGGAAAGCGCCCTCTATCACGCCAGTGAGATTAGCGGCCCAGACCGGATCGCTCGGCGGACATCTTGGTTCGAGCGGCAGCACCGATGCTCGCGACCATGTCCATGATCAGGCATTCGCAGTCCTTGGGATCGTAGCCGGCCGCAACCAGAGAACGGAAAGCATCTTCGATTTTCCTCTCGATCCCTAGGCGTTCGACCTCATCGAGAACGTCCTCGCCACAGGCACCGCACCATGAGAATAGGCGCTTCATTGACATTGCCTCGTCCTCGCTCGGTCTTGCGCCCGAATGATGGGGGTATGGTGCCGGACGTCCGCAGGAGCTCGTATCAAGGCTCTGTGGTTCATAGTGCTATTCTGCTGCTGCAGCTGATGTGTTGCCGAGCTCTACTCCTACACTGTCGAAGATATTAGAGAGAGCACCTTTGAAATTTTGGGCGGCACCGATAAGGCCGATCGCCATCAGAGCAGCAATAAGTCCGTACTCTATCGCCGTCGCACCCGTGTCATCTGCCAAGAACATTCCGAACGCTTTGATCATCTGCACTCACTCCCGCCAAATGCGATGGGCATATACTGTGAGCACGCTAGTTTCTACAGTATTAAACCATCGCCATAACACCTAAGTGGCACAGTATCGCTCATGCTTGGTGCGCATTTTTTGTATGGAGCGAGTAGCGGCCATCGAGGCGGTGGAGAAAATTTGCTCACGTGCAACGACGGGACAGATCGCCCTATGGGCCCCGCAAGGATGAAGAGGCTGCTCCGCCCGCGTCCGAAAGCGGCGCTTTTTTGGCCAGGTGTCGTCGCGGAAAGTCGGATCAAACCGGAGCGAGCTTTACCCCGCCGCGTCCATCTGCCGAGCAGAGGAAAACGACCCCGGCACCCTCCAGCGCGCTGCGAAGCATGCACAGCTTGCCGTGGTCGCGGTTCTCGGGATAGCCAACCTCCAACTCGATCCGCCGGATCGTAGACGCCGACACGCCGGATGCGTCCGACAATTCACGCACCGACCAGTTCACGAGACCTCGTGCTGCACGGATCTGCGCCCCTCCGACGACCTGCCTGTCCAGCTCTCCGGTCGATCGGCTATCATCGCATCGGCCAGGCCGCTTCACGTCATCCTCGCACGACACCGGACCGAGGGACCGACGCTCGACCACTCCGATCCATTCAACAATTCTGCCGTCGCTGGAGGCAACTGCAACGCCGCGGGAGTGGACCCACACATATTCGCCGGTCCGCGTCCGCAGGCGATAATCTCCCTCGGTCCGCTTGGCGCCGGGTTGGGTGAGCACTGCCTCGCGAATCCGCTCACGGTCAGCAGGATGTAGAGCTTTCAGCCAGCCCCACCCCTTCATCTCCAGTGGTGACTGGCCTGTGAACTCGTGCCAGCCGCAACTCTCTTCGAGCATCCCTTCCGGGCTTGCAATCCAGACAAGTTCCCCGGCCAACGTCGAAAGTGCAGCAAGCCTTGCTGCGACGATGACGAGCTGATCCCGGGCGCGAGCGTGGTCTGCTTCGGCTTCCTTCTGGGTCGTGATGTCGAAAGTAATTCCCACAATGCGGCGAGTTCCATTCTGCGGATCGTGCAGAAGCTTGCCACGGGCGCGGACCCAGCGTGTCCGGAGAGCCTGACTCTTCAGACGATAGGCTACGTCAAACGGCTCTCCTGTATCTTCGGTCCAACCCAAGGCGTACATGACCCGTTGCCGGTCATCTGGGTGTATATAGTTCTCAGTTTCGGACAGATCTCCCGAGCCTATCCCAATAATCTGCATACTGTTATCAGATCTGATGACTTTCCGTGTTTGTAAATCATAATCCCATGTGACCATCCGCGCAGCCTCGAGCGCAAGCCTGCTGCGTACTCCCTCAGTTCGAGCCTGTTCCTCGGCTTCCCGGCGTTCGTGAATGTCTTCAATCGTTCCAATCCACTCACGAATATTGCTCTGCTCATCCTTAAGGGGCAACATCTTTGATTGGCACCGCCTAAAATGCCCAGAGTGGTGGCGGACCCGAAAGCTCCAGACGGCGCTCGTCCCAAGTTCAAGGGCATCGAAATAGATCCCCTTGATCCACTCCACGTCGTCAGGATGAACGGCTGAGAGCCAGCCATGGTCTCGAAGTTGTTCCTGGTCTTGCCCAGTGAATGCTGACCAGAACCGGCACTCGATCTGCTCGCCGCCCGGGGTGGCACGCCATTCCCCGACGGTGTTCAGCGTCGCAAGCGCTCGGTAGCGCTCCTCACGCGCCTCAAGTTCCCGCTGAGCCTCCCGGATCCCCGTGACATCGAACAGAGTTCCTGCGGCCCAGGCCGGCTTGCCAGCGCCATCGCGGAAGATCTCGCCCTTACTAGCGATCCACCGGATCATCTTGTCGGCGCGTATGACTCTAAACTCGAAGTCGAGAGACTCGCCGCACGATGCAGCTTCGTCCGTCCTGGCTCGAACCCGCATCACGTCTTCCGGATGAACCCAACGCATAAAGGAGTCGAGATTGGCTGGCATTTCGCGGGGTTCGAGGCCCAGCAGCCTGAAAACCCCATCCGACCAGGTCACATCGCCCGATGCGAAATCCCACTCCCAGTTCCCCACCAACGCGATGAAGGAACCGCCTTCCGAGCAATTCGCTGAACCTACTAGCGCCTGCATTCCCTCGGGAGAAGCGTTCCCTTTGATTGGATCGTAGCTTTCCATGATATGGCCCGCTCCGATCAGCGGCTCCTTTCATTGATAATCTGTTGTTTGTCTGCTTGAGTGCTTCTGCCGATGAACATGAAAGCGGGCCGCGATCAATAAAAAACACGGCTGAGTAACGCTTAAGCTTGTCTTTGCTGGACGAAATTTGTCATCTCGATCCATCAGGCATCCAGCGTGACCCAATTTCCACCATTGCTCGGATGCCGGCCCACCTACTCTCCGACCGGGTGAGCCCTGTGCGCGGCGTTGCTTTGACGCAAGCGTATGGTGCCCGGTCATGGTCGTGGTTCACGGATCTCCGCATTCGGTCTTTCGCTCAACCCGCACAGTGCCCCGCCGCGTTTCACGGCACACAGCCGCAAAGGTCTCGCCGTCCGTAGGCCGACCGAACAGATAGCCTTGGCCGATCGGACAGCCCATGTCGGCCAGCAACTTCCGCTGGCCTTCCGTTTCCACTCCTTCTGCGACGACGGCGAGGCCAAGGGCGCGCCCCAGATCGATAACGGCCCGAACGATGACCATCTTTGAGGGACTTACCGCGAGTTCACTGACGAAACTCCGATCAATCTTGATCTCGGTCACAGGAAATCGCTCCAGTGAACTGAGACTTGAATAACCTGTCCCGAAGTCATCGACAGACAGACCCACGCCGATGTCCCTCAGCCGGCGAAACGCCTCAACCACACCGGGCGTGTCATTCAAGAACATGCTTTCGGTTATTTCCAGAGTAAGCCAGACGGGATCGGCGCTGGCCTGTCGAAGGACTCGATCGACCATCTCGGACATGTCGCGGTGCAGGAACTCCGAAGCGGAGACGTTGACCGAGAACCGAAGGGGCGTCTCACCCCGGACGTTCATGCGCCGGGCAAAGCTGGCAATTGCAGCAAGTCCACGCTCACCCAGATCGAGCAACAGCCCTGTCCGCTCCGCCGCCTCTATAAAACGACCTGGAGGCTGGATCCCGAACAAAGGGTGGTTCCAGCGTATCAGCGCCTCGGCGCCCACGCACTCGCCAGTCACGAGATCAATCTGCGGCTGGAAGTAATGGACAAACTCGTCGTTTGTGATCGCTACCCTAAGCTCTCGCGTCATTCGCACACGATGGCGGGCCTCCTCGTCATCCACGCGTTGAAACCGTCGGGGTCCACTGAGCGGGTCGGATTTCGCGGCGCGCAACGCTGCGCCGGCATTCCGGATCGGCGAGATCGCACCGGAGCCGGCATCGCTCGCTGCATAGCCGATGGCAAAGCGCATCGAAACGTTGGCGCCGGGAACGACAAAATCCGGGGAGAGTGCTGCTGAAACGCGTGTGACGATCGGTTGTACGCTCGCTTCGTCCGGAAGGTCGAATGCAAGAGCGAACTCGTTTGCTCCGATACGCGCGACAAGAGCTGCCCCGGCGGCCCGCAACCGGCGCCCGGTTTCCAGCAGGAGAGCGTCGCCCACCTCATACCCGTAACCGGTATTGATGTCGTGAAAACCGATCACATCCAGTTTGAGAACCAGGACCCGCTTGGCGTGAGAGGCGAGAAAAGCCTCAGCGGCAATCATGAACGACTGCCGATTGAGACACCCCGTCGCGATGTCGAGGTTTGCAGCACGATCCAACTCGATCTCGGTTTGTCGGATCGCCGATACGTCGCGAAGGATCCCGAGATAAAAGGTTTCCGTGCCGATTTTGAAGGGCCGCAGCCTGAGGCTGTTCCAAAACGCAGAGCCGTCCTTTCGATAATTGCGCAAGGTGACGTCTGCCGGCTCGCTCGCCTTGATGGCCCAGGCAATGTGGGCAACCTCCGGCTGGTCGCGCTCATTGCCCTGCAGATATCGACAGTCCTTCCCAAGTGCCTCTTCTCGGGAGTAACCCGTCATCTTCTCGAAAGCGTTATTGACGAAAAGGAGTGGCCCATTTCCCGCAGTGATGCGGGCAATGGCGATGCCATCGGTCAGTTCCTGCACCAGCTTCGGTAGTATTCGTTGGAAAGCCGCTGTTGACTGTACCTCGGCGCTTTCTCCTGCTGGAGCCGGCATGGCGCCGATCTCCTCTGGCGCGACGAGGTCCGAGAACTTGCTCATGGTCATGTATCGGCGCAATCGCGAACTCGGAGCAATCCACCGCAACCGCGGTTCTGGGACAAACTTCAGCCGATTTCGGCCAAATTTGACCTCGTCCCGTCTCCGGACGTCTGAAAACGATTCCTGTAGTCCAAAGGAGTCGTTCCCAGGTGAACGAGAAAGGCCCGGCGCATCGCGCGCGCTGATCCGAATCCGCACTTCGCCGCGACCGTCTCAATTGGCAATCGGCTTCCTTCCAGGAGATTGCGTCCGACATCGATGCGCGTGCGGTCGACGTATTCGGAGGGAGAAATGCCCACTTCCTGCTTGAAAACCCGCGCGAAGTTGCGTGGGCTCATGGCTGCGATCTTTGCCAAGGCTTTGACTGACAAATCCGCACCCGGATGATTCAAGATATAGCGTTGAACATCGTAGAGGCGGCTACGTTCCGCGGCTTGCGCCGCCAGATGTACACTGAATTGGGATTGATCGCCCGGCCTTTTCAGGAACACGACCAAGCGTCGGGCGACATAGAGAGACACCTCCCGGCCGAGGTCCTCTTCGACGAGCGACAGGCCAAGGTCGATAGCAGCGCTTGAGCCCGCAGACGTGACCATGGGACCGTCGCGAGTGAAAATGCGGTCGCCGTCCACCCGAGCGTCGGGGAAACGTTCGGCAAGCAGCGGCGCGAATTGCCAGTGGGTGGCCACGCGACGCCCGGCGAGTAAACCAGCGTCCCCAAGCAGGAAAGCTCCCGTGCAGACTGAGCCGTAGCGCCGGGTTTGCGGCGCTAGTCGGGCCAGCCAATTGACAACTTCAGCCCCGGGTGGGGTGGGAACTCCGACACTACCAGCCACGAGAAGTGTATCCGGACCACTCTCGACCGCGGAGTACGCCGAGTTCGGCATGACCCTGAGGCCAGACGCGCAGATGATCGGTTGGCTATCGACGGCAACAATTCTCATCTCATAGAACTCACGCGTTACATGTGAATTCGCTTCAGCGAACACATCCATCAGCCCCGCCAGTTCGAGTGAGTGGACATTAGATGGCGCAAATATAACCACTCGCATGGCCGTCTCCGTTGTTGCACGTCGGAGCGCAATCGATGATGGAGCTAGAGGCTGTAAAGTATCCTCCGCCTTTGCTCCGATCACTAGCTTCTCGTGATCATTTCTGATGAATTTTTGACTAGGCGTGAAACCGCACTCATGATCGCAGCTGTCCCGGATCAGTCGAGGAAGCAGTGCGTCCCGTGCGATAGCGACATCGTGGAGCTCCCTGCTCGGATTTATTCATAAGAGAGGAGTATAGAGAGCAATATAGCAACTTAATACGGGCGACTCAAACATAACGCTGCACTTGCAAATACTGCACCACTCCAAATAGTAGGTGACAAGTTTGAGTTATGATGGAAAGGGATTCCCAGCCCTGATTTTCCCAAGATCGACCTTTTACCTTCCAGCCAACAGTAGCGCGTGGCAGCGTTGTAGCTCCACTTCGGTGGCGGCTCAGGCGGAAGCCCTGTGGGACACGGAGTCTGCGTCCGCTTCGGCGATTTGGATTCATCGCGGTCCTTGTCCAAACGCCGTATGTTCGCGCGGCACCGACGGCAAGTTCGCGTGCATGGATCACTGCACCAGAGCGTATGGACGATCAGCGACGTTGGGTCAGAGGCCGTTGCGGCATTTGATTCCCAAGCGTGATCGGATCCGTTTCCGCCGGTCGCCTCACCCGGTGTGAGCGATTTACCGTCGTCAGCTGCTTCCAGTGGCACCGGTATCGCAACGGCCCTCCGTTCAAAGTCCGGAAGGCAGCCCGAACAGCTTCGGCTGATCGCAGCGCAGTTCGTCTTCGATGATCGACCAGGCAGCTCAAAGCAAATCAGAGGACGAAGTTTGATTTCTTTCGACCTTATCGATGTACGGGATGCCGGATGCAGTAGATTATTTTTGACGAATGCTTGTCTGAATCGGATACTTGGGACGTATTTTCGCCTGCACTTGATTTTCTAGAATGTTCGCGCCAGGAATGTGACACAGTCAACTCCCATTCGAGCCGCGATGCACCATCCAGGCGTTCACGACAGTACCCTCGTTCTCCTCTCAATCCTGATCGCGGTCGTAGCGTCCTACACCGCACTGGATCTGGCTGCGCGCATGCGCGCCGGATCGGGCCTGGCAAAGAGCGCCTGGCTTGGAGCCGCGGCTTTGGCCATGGGCGGCGGCATCTGGTCCATGCATTTCGTGGCGATGCTGGCCTTCAGCCTTCCCGGCATGGAGGTCACGTACGATCTCGCGCTCACGCTCGTCTCGCTGGTGCTTCCCATTGCCGTGACCGCAATGGGCTTCTGGCTGGTCAGCAAAGCCAACGGGGGTGGACGGATCACTCTGGCGCTCAGCGGCTTGTTGATGGGTCTCGGAATCGCCGGAATGCACTACACCGGCATGGCCGCTATGCGGATGCAGGCCGATCTCGGCTATAGCCACTTTTGGGTTGCAGTCTCTCTCCTGATCGCCGTTGGTGCTGCAACCGCAGCCCTTTCGCTTGCCATTCGGCAGGCGAGCTTCAGGCAGCGCCTCCTAGCCGCTCCGGTGATGGGTATCGCTATTGCCGGCATGCATTACGCCGCGATGCAGGGCGCCAGTTTCACTGCCTATTCCGATGAACATGTTGCCACGACAGCCAGCGTGGGCCAGACCCACCTCGCCGTCTGGGTCGCCACTACGACGCTGCTCATTCTTCTGCTCGGGATTGTCGCAGCAAGCATCGACAGAAGCTTCGCACAGCAGCTTCAGACTGAGGCCCTCGCCCGCAGCGCGAGCGAGCAGCGATTTCGACTCCTCGTCCAGGGCGTGGCGGACTACGCGATTTTCATGCTCGACCCGCAAGGCCATGTCACAAACTGGAACACGGGAGCGCAGCGCATCCACGGCTACTCCGAAGGCGAAATCGTCGGGCAGCATTTCTCCCGTTTCTACACTGAAGAAGACCAGGAACGTGGGCTGGCACGGCAGGCGCTCGAGACTGCCGCACGAGAGGAGCGGTTCGAGCATGAAGGGTGGCGGATCCGCAAGGACGCCACGTGCTTCATGGCGCATGTGGTGATCGACGCCATCCGCGACGAAAACGGGCAGCTTCTCGGGTTTGCCAAAGTGACACGTGACGTCACAGAGCTGCGGAGGAGCCAACAGGAGCTGGAAGAAGCACGCGTCGCGCTCACACAGGCTCAGAAGATTGAAACGATTGGCCAGCTGACCGGCGGAGTGGCGCACGACTTCAACAATCTGCTGGCCGTCATTATGGGCAACCTCGACCTGATGCGTCGGCGGGTGAAGGACCCTCAGCTGCTGAAGTTCATCGACAACTCGCTCGAAGCTGCCAAGCGCGGCGCCTCGCTCACTGGGCGCATGCTGGCCTTTGCCCGCCGTCAGGCACTCAAGACCGAACCGATCGATGTCCTGAGCCTTGTGCACAGCCTGTCAAACCTGTTGGAACGGTCTATCGGTCCGACCATCCAGATCCGCACGGAGTTCCCGTTACGCCTGCCCCGGGCCCTGGCCGACGCGAACCAGCTGGAACTCGCAATTCTCAACCTCGTCGTGAACGCACGCGATGCCATGCCTCAAGGTGGAACGATCACGATGTCGGCTGAGCTGAAGTCAGAAGCAGGTGCCAGTTTTGTAGCGCTGACCGTTGAGGACGCAGGCACTGGAATGGATGCCGAAACCCTGGCCAAGGCCATCGAGCCGTTCTTCACGACGAAGGGCGTCGGGAAGGGCACCGGGCTCGGCCTCTCGATGGTCCATGGCATGGCGGAACAGCTGGGCGGACGCTTCGAACTCAGCAGCGAGGCCGGCATAGGAACCAAGGCGACCATTCTTCTGCCGATAGCGTCCGGCGATCAGGCGGACGAGCCGCCCGCAACGCCGACGTCCGAAATTCGAGGGGTGTCACCCCTCACGGTTCTCGTCGTCGATGATGACGATTTGGTCCTGGCCAACACCACGGCCATGCTCGAGGACCTTGGCCATACGGTGTTCGAAGCAGCGTCGGGCGAGCAAGGGCTTCGACTGCTGGGCGGTGAGAGCGGCATTCAGCTCGTCATCACGGACCAGCTGATGCCCGGAATGCTTGGCACGCAGCTGGCAAGCGCGATCCGCAAGAGGTGGCCAGAGATGCCAGTTCTGCTCACTACGGGTTACTCAGAGCTCCCGCCTGGTTCGGATCCGACCCTGCCCAAGCTCAGCAAGCCTTTCACCCAGGCAGATCTTGCACGTGAGCTCGCTCGCATTGAACGGCCGCAGGGACCAAGTCATCCCGTTCCCGCGCAACTGGCTGGCCGAACGTCTACACAGTTTCGGGGCGCTCATCGTTCGGTGCCCTACGTTGACGAGCGGGCTACGAAGGCCGAAGGTCGACACGGTGTATGAAATGAATGCTTCGCCGGCTTTTGACCGCGAAACAGGGCTCTCGGTAGCAGATCGCAGCCGCGCCAAGTCTCTGTCGTGACCGGCAGTGGCTACCTCTCGATTGCCTTAGCACGCGTGAGACCAGCTGGTCCCCGCGTGCGCATTGTCTGCCCAACCGCATCCTGGCTTAGCGCCCAGCGCTTGGATCGGTTCCTGAGCCAGGATCGGGATGCTCGAACCGGACAGGCGTTGGAGATCGGTGGCCGTGTTCGCCTGGAGTGCTGGCGATGGCCTTCCGTGTCCTGGGCTGCCGACCACCTAAGTTCGACGGCCGCGAAAGTGAGGGGTTGGGTTGAAAGGCTTCCGACCTGAAGGCGGTCGGCTGTCGATCAATAGCGCGCGTTGCGGAATAACTTTGCGCACCGACTAAACTCGCAAGGTAGGCGGCCGCCAGGGCATGACCCTGCACTTCATGCCTCAGCGAAGCGCCCCGCGGCGTTGCTCATCCGAGAGAACGCGGAAAACGCTGCGCTGTGAAATGCCGAGCTGCGCAGCGATTTTCGCTTTGCTAAGCCCCTGCGCGGTAAGTTCAAGAATGTCCGACGCCCTCGCCCTCGCTGTCGGCTTCCGTCCCTTGTACTTGCCGTCAGCTTTCGCCTTTGCAATTCCCTCTCGCTGCCTGTCCAGCATCAGGTCGCGCTCGAACTCGGCGATCGACCCGAGCAGGTTGAGCATCAGCTTTCCCGTGGGTGTCGAGGTGTCGAGCCCGATTTGCATCACCCGAAGAGTCACGCCCTTCTCGCCGAGACGTCCCAAGATCCGCACCAAATCCGCGACGGAGCGCGCGAGCCGATCCAGCTTCGTGACGACGAGAGTGTCGCCATCGCGGAGGAAATCGAAAGCAGCCTCGAGTTCAGGTCGCCTGACTATCGACGAAACGCGCTCGGAGTAGATCTTCTCTGAGCCTGCAGCCTTCAAGTCTCGTTCCTGCGCTTCCAGTCCTGCGATCTGCTCCACGCTGCTGGTTCTCGCGTAGCCGACAATCATGCCACCCCTCCTGACGCATGAACCTTAAACTATGCGTCAGATGGTATGTCAAAACCCGAGTTCAAGGTGTGTGTCATGGTCGCTGTTCGTCTCGTCCGCCTGACGCTGGAGCCTGCCCTAGTGGCAGAAGGTACGGCGCTCAGAGCGGGCAGAGCGCACCCACCAATGATCTGTGCCTAACTAGCTGGGCTCCTTACTTCGCAGCTGAGATCATTTGTGCGCTGACCAGTGGTGTCCCATCTTCCGGGGCGCAACATCCAAACGGAGCATCAGATGTCTGACGAAGCAGGTCGCGAGATCCTCGATCTCGTCGCCGACGTCGTGGCCGCCTACGTCACGAACAACACCATCCAGGTGCGAGAATTGCCTGAACTGATCGCGTCGGTGCATGCTTCGCTGACGAGCGCTGCTTCCGGAAAGTCGCCCGAACCGGAAAGCGAGCCCCTGGTACCCGCCGTGCCCGTCAAAAAGTCGATCACACCGGATTACCTGATCAGCCTCGAGGATGGCCGGAAGTACAAGACGCTGAAGCGTCACTTAGGGGGCCTGGGTCTCACGCCCGACGAATACAGGACGAAGTGGGGACTGAAGTCCGACTACCCGATGGTCGCGCCATCGTATGCGGCTCGGCGATCTGAGCTGGCAAAGGCCAGCGGCCTTGGGCTATTGCGCAGCAAGGCGGCTGCCACACCGAGTCCTGCGCCTGCACCCAGGAAGAAGCGGACGACGAAGGTCTCTTCATGACTGGGCCCGTGCGGCGGGCCGGGTCGCGCCTGCCGCACGCTTTTACCCGGGATTGATCAGGAGCCCTTAAGCCCCTCGTCGCGGTGTGCTTCTACCCATTCTTCGAGCGTTAGCTTGATCAGCCATAGGCCATGCGCACGGGCCCACCATTACCACCGGGACGCGCGCTCGGTGAATCGGGATCTTCGACCTTGCTCTTGTACATCCGCTCAAGGTGCTCGACGCGCGTCAGCATTGTTCAAGAGCCTCGAGCGCAGTCTCAAACCGTCCGGCGCTCATCCGCGGCTCCTGCCGATGCTGCTGGCCGGGCCAGCGAAGTAGTGCTCGGCGAAGGTCTGACGACGCTCTCTCAGATCCCGCTCCCATCGCGCGATCTCGGCGCGAAGCATTCTAGTCGGCAGTGCTTCCGGCCCGTACGCCACTTCGGCTTCGGCCAAGTGCTTCTTCATGAGTTCCAGGTTCGAGGTGGGTCGGGGCCGATCCTGCTGCGCCATGTCTTCCTCCGGTCGGGGGAGCACGCACGAGGGGAGCTGGCTGAGGGCGCCGTGGTTGCCGGGCTCGGCCGCATCCCCTTGCGGGTCGCCACCGTGCCACGGGCCGGTTGGCGGAGGCCGATGGCCTCACTCCTGATGCTGAAGACATTGTAGCAGATTTTCCTCGGGCTCGCTTCTTACATCAAGCAGCCTTGTCGTCCTCCCGCGGCGGCAGGCTTTCGAGACGCCATTCCTCGCCGTCCCATACCACCCAGGCGAGCTTCACCGGGCTTGATGGCGCGGCCTTGGTCAAAGTCAGGATGTCGGGAAGGAGCTGCAGGACTTTCCCGATTTCAGCGAGGCTGTGATCGTCAACTGCGTTCTGCCCCAACGCGCAATATGCGACCTCCTCCAGAATCGCGCTGCATTCGACAAGGAGCGCGAAGACGGGGCCGATCACGTCGGTGCCATATTCGAACATTTCGTGGCGCTCGAAGATCGCCTCGATATCCGGGTGCTTGCGAAAGAAGGCGCGCTCCTCGTCGTCGAAGTAGTCGTCCATCACCCCTCCTCCTTCAGACTGCGCAGCTGCGCCCTGCCGTCCCGCAGGACGGCGCTGACCGCGCGCTTCTCGGCGATCTCACCCTTCGTCCAGGCGCCGCCCTTCCAATTGCCGTTGCGCTTGCCGGCGGGAGCCCCGCTGCCCTTCCCGCCCCCGTGCAGGCGGCAGCGGGTCTTGCCCTTGTTGGCCGCGCGCTGGCAGGGCGTACCCGCGCGGGTCTTGGCCCCACACCGGGGCGACTGCCAGAGGCGATAGGCCGGGCTGTCAGGCGTCATCGTCGGCTTGCTCCCTTCTTTTTGGATCGACCCCGGGCGTTGCGACGCGATCAGAACGGGATGTCGTCGTCTTCGTCGTCGAAGAGCTTCACCGGTCTGCGTGGCCGGGGGGCGACGGCCGGCTGCTCCACGAGCTTGTCGAGCTTCATCTCAATCTGCTCCAACCGGGTGAGCGCTTGGGCCAGCGTCGCCCTGAGATCACCAAGCTGGAGAGCCGTATCGGGATCACTCTGCTTCCTGCTCATCGTCGTATGTCCTTCGAACGTGTTGGGCTGATCCGGTCCTACTCACGCTCATCCTGGCGACGCCCCGCAACGTCGTTCGCGATAATGGCCTGGGCACCCGACTCAAGGTGCAGATGCTCCACCCGAATGTGCTGGTCGCCCTTCTTGCGCAGCTTGTGGAGGGCGAGCAGCATTTCCGAATACATGCGCATGGCACGTGTGGCTGTCCGCATGTGCGCGCCAGACTGCTCGGGGTCGAACTCCGTCTTGGCTGCCCTGGCGATGGCCGCCATTCCGACCTGATGTACGGCGGCCATCTGCACGGCGAGAGCGGCTTCCATTTCGTTCTGCGGCTCGGCCGCGGCAACGACGGCCAGCGCCGTGTTGATGTCGTCCTCGTCAGGCGCACGGTGCTGAGACAACCGGCAGGCCGCCAGGCGCTTCAGCTCAGTGCGCTGGAACGCCGGCGATGTGCTCCCCAGGGCAACTGCCATCGCGGTCGAGTGCCCTTCGGCATCCGCGTGAGGAGGGCCCAGGTGGGCCCTCCCCTGCTCGTCGCGCACCAGCTGCAGCTGCGGACGTGGCTTCGGGCGCTTGCTCCTGGCTTCGGCGATCACCGACTGCTCGAAGGCAGTCGGCTCACGCGTTGCGGGTAGCTGGACGGGCGCCGGCGCGAAGGGCAATGAGGCGTCCGAGAAGGCCAGGTCGGGGCGCTTACGCAGCGTCATCGGAAGCGCTCGCGTTGTCCGCGTCCAGGGTACGACCAACGGCGACAGTGCCGCCGGGCCGGCGGCTCAGAAGAGGCGACTCGTCAAGAGCCAACAGCCGCTTCGCGTCCTGGAGCAGCGTGACAGCGCGCTCCACCGTGCCCGAGAGGAACTCGTCAGCATACTCTGCATTCTGCAGAGCCGTCTCGAGCACCTCCAGCTCAGTCAGTGCATCCATGGTCAGGCACACGGCCGCGTTGTACTCGCAGTCCGAGCGCCTCCAGAGGTCATGTTTGTTGAGCAACGCCTCGACTTCGGGGTTAATGACGGTCTTGAGGTCCGCATTCATGATGCTGTCCTTTCTCGGGGTGTTCCTTCCAGATCACGCCGCCTGATCGGCAGCGGCGGTGATGAGCTTGGCCTTGAAGCGCTCGGTCGCAGCGCGGGGGCCGAGAGCCTTCGCAGCCTCCAGCAGGGCGTCGCGCAGCGCATGCTCGAGCAGGGAGTCGAACCGCTGCTTCGCCTCTTCGTTCTCACGCGGGACTGTGTTCACGACCGTGTTCGCGCCATAAGCACTCTTCACGTTCTCCAGGATCTCCCTGAATTCCTTCAGGGGCGGGCAGTCGTCGCCGAGCAAGAGGTTCAGCAACTCGACGCGACCCGGGCCATCAAGCTTTGCGCGAGCGAGCAGAGTGAGCGCCTCCCACGGCAATTTCTCAGAGTCTGAGATTTTTCTGTCGCCGATCAGCTCCGCTACGCGCATGCAGTTGCCGACATACGTCCGGCTCATGCGCGTTTCGCTCTCCACGAACTTTCCAAACTGACCGTGCGGGAGGTTGGCCTTGGCAACCAGGGAGAGCCTCCCAACTTCGAGATTGTTGCGGCCCGCGACAGAGCCAAGCTCGCGAATCCTGATCGCGGCCTCGACGCGGTCGAACGCGTCCTCCTCGTGCACCACGGGATCGGCGGCCGGCCGGGTTGCATTCTTGGAGCGCGGGGACTGGCTGTCAGCCTTCGCGGTCTTATTCTTCCTGTTCGCCCGTCCCTGCTTCGTGGCCTGCGCGGCCGGCCCGGCCGCCGCAGTCGAGTGAGCCGCCTCGCCTTCCTGAGGCAGGTCATCCTCCGTGGGCACCGGCGGCGGCGTGTGCACACGGTCGGCGACGAGGTCGCCGGTGCCCGGCGTTGCGCCTTCGGGCGCCGTCTCCTCGGGCGAGCCATCCTGATTGGGCGGCGTCGAGACGGGCGGCTCTCCATCGAAAAAGCTGGGCTCCAGCTCGGACGGCTTGGCCTGCGACTTCTTCTCCGCCTCCCAGGCCGTCCGAAAGTTCTCGAAATCGATCGTTTCGTTCCCGTCCAGGAAGGAGGCAATGTTCATCAGGATACCGATCTTGATTCCGCTCCCTTCGGAGATTCTGTCGAGAGAACAGTCCGCCATTTTCGCCCAGGCGTGGATCTCGGAGATCGTGATATTCTTCATCGCGCACACCCCTTGGTTTACCCATGTTGATAGGACGTTTTGGATTCGCAACTGGAACGACGATCACGGCTCCTATTCGTCGCGAATTTGATCACCGCGCTGGAACTTGCTCATCTCCGAACCATGCTCATCTTCCTTGTTCTTGAGCATGTTCCGCTCCTCCGGCAGCTCCCACTGCCAGCCCTCCTCAAACCCGAGCTTCGTCTTGACGAGGCCGAGCGCTTTGATCGCGCGCCGCAAGGTGGCGGGGCTGATGAAGCACTCCGAAGCGCTGCGCTTCAGGTCGACGCTCAGCACCGGCCCATCCGCCAGCTCGCTGCGCAGGAACTCGCAGGCTTCTTCAAGCGCACTGCGGCCGGCCGTGTCCGGGCGCTTCGCCGCCAGGATGGCATCGAGAGGGACGACGGGAGCGGTCTCCTCCCAGACGACGCGCGACGTCTCGATGCCGTCCTCGACGGTGCACTCCTGGATGCGGAACGCGAGCGGCCGGGCGGAACCGAGATTGTCTTTCGCCTGGATCATCAGACGCCGGCCGGCATCATCCGGATCACGCCCGACCAGGAACACGGCCCGCGAGACCGCGCCGACAGCGACCGAGCCGAGGACCCTCTCCACGGCGCGGGTACTGGCACCCTTCGCCAAGTGGCTGATTCCCAGCCCGGAGAAGCCGTAGCTCTTCGCCATGTCGGCCAGCGCGGTCATGCGTCCGCGAGTGCCCAGGTGACCCGCTCCCAGGACCGTTGCCAGGGGGTCCAAGATCACCAGGCGCACGTCGCCGATCCGCTCCACAGCGGCGGCGATGCGGGCGAGGTCTACGGCGGGATCGTGCGTGACCGTAAGGACGTGCGCCCGGCCGAGGACATTGCCCGCGACCAAGAAGCGAGGGCGGATCGTGTGCCCCAGCGCATCTTCGGTCCCCAAGATCAACACTGATCCGCGAACCGTCGCCTCCGTGCCGTCGGGCCAAAGTGCGCCAGCCGTGACGGAGGCGCTCAGGGCTGCCGCGACCTGGGACTTTCCCGTGCCCGCCTCGCCGGCCAGCAAGGTGATCATCCCCAGGCCGAGATAGCGGCGCCACAACCATGGCATCGGCTCCGACCGGATCGCGCCGAGGCTGGTGACGCCAAGGTCGTCGAACGGGCCATCATCGCCCGGCTGCGGGGGAAGGTAGTGGAAGCGAGTCACTCGCGGTCTCCCCTCGTCTGGCCAGCGCCCAGCACGCCGGCGCCGCGAAACAGCGAGCGTCGGGCGAACGCCTGGACGAGTTCACGGTAGGCCTGGGCGCAAACGGGGTCGCCCCGGAGACCGAGGGCGGCCAGGCCAAGACCGTCCAGGGAGCCGTCGTGGTTCGGTTCGCGGGACCAAGGTCGGGCGAGGTAGGCGATCAGGTCCCTGGGCGTGGGCGCCAGGCCAACGTCGACGGTTTCCGACGTGACGCGCCTTCCGGCCCTGCGCAGGCGGTCGCAGTAGACGTGCGCGAGCGCTTCGCCGGCCACCACAGCATCGCCCTGTGCTGCGAGCACGAGGTGTGTGTGCGGGTGCCAACGCCGCACCCAGGTCAGAGTCACATGGGCCGCGGAGATCCGCCCGACGAGGCCCTGGCTGGAGTGCGCAGCCTTCACGCTGCGCGCCTCGATCGCCCTGCTCAGCGTGGCGCTGACCAGGGCGCGCGCGTCTTGCAGCTGGCCCAGCGGGACGTCAGTGATGGTCAGGGTGACCTGGGCGTAGGAGAGGCCCGTCGGGAGAAGGGCGAGGCGGTCCTGGTGGACCCGGCGATGGCGGCGCATCACCTCGCCCGGGCAGTACGGGCAGGCGATGAACCCGCACCGCTGCAAGCCCATGTGGGGCTTCTGCAAGGGCACGCCATGGACGAGGTACTCGACGACATTGGACTGCGCCCCTGCCTTGCAGGAGAGCACCCAGGAAGGGGGATGGTCACCGAAGAGGGCGCGGATGGGGTTGCCGGGGTGCGCGGCCGGGGAGGTCGGGGGAAAGTCGCTCCCTCTTGAACCAAGAATGTGCTTGCTCACGGCGCGTCCTTCTCATGGCGGAGAAGGTCCTTGGCGGCAGCGCGCGCGATAATGCGGACCAGGGCGAGCAACTGTCCGCGCGGTGCAACGTGCGGCAACGACGAAGGCCGCGGGCGGGGCGTCTTAGATCTGGAGTTGGGCTGACGAAGTGTCATGCCCCATTCCGGCAGCTCACCGCGTGATTGAATAGATCTCGAACTGAAAACAATGCATGATCGTAACAACCCGTTGCGGATACTTAGAAATCAGTCGAGCAATCGAATCACCTTGGCGATCGCGTTTTTTTTGGAGGCGCACCGCTTTTGCGCCAACTTGAGGGGACCTCTTCCTTCCAGACCTTGTCGAATGCAGGCCGGGAAATGCGGATTTTACTCAGAACATCCGAATAAATTTGCCCTTTCGGTTTAGGCTTATCGCCTCGCTTTACAAGGCGTCGAAGATAGTTTCGGACGTCAGCCTCGGTGAATCTCCTCGATTGTATAAACCTGGGCGGATCAACATTGTAGATTCTGCAGTAATCAGCAATATCATCTAATGATACTATCATCGACAAAATCAAATCCAGCACCCGCTGCGAGTAGTGTTCTACACTTCCTTGAGCCAGAAGATGGAAACAGTGGCTCAGATCTTCAGCTGATAGGCACTCGAAGTAGCTGATTAAATTTATGTGAGGCTTATCCGTTGGCTGAACATTTCTACCGATGATGATATTGTAAGTTGTACCGTGAGAGAAGCCATAGAAGAATATTCCGGGATGATCGTCTTTCTTACTCAGAGCAATAAGAATGCTGATCCGACTTTGCTCTGAGGTTTGCCCGGATATATGCGCGTTCAAACTTCCTACCCAAAATGAACCTATGAAGTGGGACGCAAGTTCTGCAGGAGTAAGCAAAATCGGATAAGTGGGCGCCCATCGCCCCACTACTTCAAGTATCGAATAAAAATTTTCCACAGGCGCCATTGTGAAAGAATAACCTCTCAAGCGTTAACATCCTGGCCATGTCGGCGACATCGCAGCAGGAGTCCTAGACAAGATCTCGTACCGAAGCGTTCTCACGTCCATAGCGTCGGCCCGGTCGAAAAAGATAGGGTTGCTAGCCGAAGACGATGTAGAAAGCGCGGTCTGGGTCACCTTGTCGCGTATGACAAGATCCGCCGCCCGCCAGTCACGTAGGTCTAGACGGAACTCGGGATTCCCCAGCTGCGCGCCCGATTCACGTCAGGGTAGCTTCGCCCTGTCATTCTCGTTCTGCGAGCGGAGAATGGCATTTGCGCTGGATCTGGAGTGACTGGGCGCTTGCCGCCTTCGGAGGGTTGGCCCTCGTCGCAGTAAGCCCTCTCGGCCAGGTCGTCATCATCGTCGCGCTGATCTCGATCGTCGGCATTCCAATCGCCATCCTGGTGATGGCGCTACCCTCCTTGTTTCTGCTCGCTTCCTCGTTGCGCCTGGCCTGGGGATCTTGGAGCAGCTTTCGCAAGGGTCGCACGCGCGCCGGGCTCGCGTTTGCACTGGCGCTGCTCGCGATGGCCGACTTCTTCGTGTTCCGCGCATGGCGGGTGAACGCATGGCTGGACGGCGGTGCCGCCGCCTTGGCGGCGCAGGACACGGACGCAATCTCGCCCGTGGGACATCAGGGCACGCTGGCCGTTCTGCGGGCCAGCCGCGGTACCTGGGATGGAGACGGACAGTGCGACGACCTGTGCCGCCGCCTGCTTCTTACTGGTGCAGTTGGGCAGGTGATTGCCGTGCCCGTTGCGTCGCCGCAGAAAAGAGAGAATGGTTCTGCGGCTCGCTCGCCGAAACTCGAGCCTTCTGCGGACATGACAGGTTGGTCATGGCGCCTCGAAAAGCGGGACCATTGTGACGACCCAGGCCCGCTTACGGCCAATCGCCCGGTGAGTCTGCCCGAGCCGGCCGGAGAACGGCGGGGCATCGCCCAGCCGATTTCCTCCGAGCAGCTCCTCCGGCTGGCGATCGCGGGCGGGACATGCCTGGTGGGAGAGAAGGCCTCCCTTGCGCAGGCTGACGCCGTGCTGGCCTATGGCGAGGTCAAGTCTGCAGAATCGACCTTCTCCGCCGGCTACAACGCGTGGACGGACACGGTGGCTGCATGGCGGATCGCGTACTGGGACCGGAGTGCTGACGGCTTCTCATTGCGGTACCAGCGCACCGGCATCGTGTGGCAGCGCCTGCCGGGCGCGTTCATTCCCTGGATCGAGAACGGCGCCGAGTTGAGGACGGCCCATGGATGGGCGCGGGTCACGGAATATCTGAACCGGACTCCGGCCGAGTACGAGGTCCCCCTCGGCCGGTTCGTAACGGAAAGGCTGGGCCTCGACCTTCGGCCCTCCCCGCCTGCCGCCGTCGGCGAAGGTCAGTCACCCCAAGCCGCGCTGCGAATGGAGCAGGCCCGGGTCGTGGACCGCATCCTCGCATCCACGAGCGCTCCCACAGACCTCGAGGCCAAGGTTATCGACGACTACATCGACAGCATTGGTTCTCCGTTCACCCGGCGGAGCAATGGTACTGACCGGACCGACGCCGGGCGCGTCTTGCGGATCGTCGACAATGTCCGCATTCCTCTTCCAACCCGCACGAGCGGTGCCGTCGGTTTTGCGGCCGAGATCGATCCGTCGCTGACCGCCGCTCTTGCCACCGGGCTTGCCGCCCGCCTCAAGCGCCTCCCGTCGCCCCCAACCGAGAACCGCGCGCGTAAAGCATGGAACGGCGAGGTCAGGGCTATCACTGGCTCCCTTGCGACCCTTCCCCCCACGGCGCTTCAGCCATACACGGATCTCGCCACAGACCTGATGCGCAACCGCGAGCAGCGTGCCGTATCGGCGACGTTCCTGGCGCGCCTCGATGTGTTCGGTCCGGCGATCGCGCCAGACATCTTCGCCATGATGGATGACGCCTTTGCCTTGCGGGCTCCCGCTGATCGCGAGCACGATTCTCTTCGTTACAGCTGGGACGACGTGTGGCGGGCAGGGGCGCTCTCGCTTTGCAAGCTCGCGCCGCAAATCCCGGGCGAGGTAGGGGCCATGCGGCAGCGGGTCCAAGTTCTCGCCGCCGCAAAGATCACGATGGCTGACCTCGTCTCCGCTGCCGCCTTGCTCGGGATGGGCGCATCGGTGGAGGACGTCCGTGAGGCCATGAACGTCGATCCAAACAATCCTGCGGCAGCCAAGTCGTTTGCGGCGTTGATACGACGGGCCAAGCGCGACGACACATGCCGGTGATCTGGCGTGCGCAATCGACAGCGTCTAGGGCCAGCGGATGGAAGACCGCTTTCCCCCAACTCGGACCGTGAGTTTGGACGGCTCGCTCGGCTGGAGTTGACCCAAGTCGGACACTAGTTCGCGGCGGAGGTGAGGTCTGCATCGGGTGGATGCCCGACCTTAATCGACGGATAAGCTCGGTTCCCCTTGGCGCAATCGTCTGCCGTTCGTGTGCGACATTCTGACCGACCGGTTCGGACGGCCGGGGCAACAATCCGGTAGTCTGAACGACATTCGAATTCGGCTTGCCGCCAACGCCTTCAGGCGAGACCTGGATCAACAAGGATGTCGAACTGCTTTCCAAGCGCTCGCAGGTCTGCTTCGTATGGAGCTCGCAACGTTTCAAGCCGTGCTCGGCCGTCGTTGGCATTGATCAGACGATAGCGAGCCTCCGTCAGCATCGACCTCAAGACCGCCACATCGGCACTGCGGACCGGCGCCAAGTCTGATCTCTCATTTTCCGCTCCAGCCTCCAGGCGAAAGATGGCGGCCAACTGCGTGACGGTGTGCGACCCGACAGCGTGAAACTCGCGTGCAAGCATCCAGCCTGGAGAGACGCTGTCGCTTTCTACCAGGGCGAGTAGGATGCTCGCCGCGTCGAGCATGGCACCGAGGGCGGCGAGCCACTCGCAGTTCTCATCCGCTGATCTAAAGTTCATTAGAACCGGATTTGCGCGATGGTCGTGCAGGACGGCAGCTGACCACTTGCTCCAGGTCCGAAACATCTCGGCGACGCGATCTCCGCGTCCTTCCTGCCCGATGTTGACGAGAATACCCAGCCCGGTCGGCGGACACTTCGTGGTGGCGGCCATCTGGATGACCGGGACTTCGCGCACCTGAAGAGCCGACTGCACTGAAAGGATGAAGGTCGCGAGGATCGTGACGCCCGCCAGACCTGTCATTCCGGCCAGCACGACAGTGAGCCGGCTCGGACCGTGGATCGTGAGGTCGGTGAAGCCGATTGTCATGAACGCCGACCCTGCGTGGAAGATTGCGTCGGCGAAGCTGGGCATCGGCTGCATGTCCTCGGCCCGGGCATGGAACATTAGCCCGTACCCCAGCACGATCGATGCGACCCAGATCCCGATGGAGAGCACGAGAAGCAGCGGTCCAAGGCTTGCGCGCAATGTTTGACGCGAAGTCGGCGAGCTAAGTCTGCCAGCCATGTGTCTCCAGAGGGGGGCAAGGGTCATGCCCAGGAGGGGGCCAAGCCGGAGCGCCCGATGCGTGGGCCGAGGTAGAAGGACGGTCCTGAAGATGTCGGACAGGACCATCAAAACGATAGTTACTCCGGCAGTGTATTCCGCCCACTTCATTTTTCGAGCTCATCCGCCTGAAGCTCTGAACGCGTACGGCTAAGCCGAGGTTTCGAGGAACCTCGCCAGTGATTCTGGTTCATCCGCGCCCCCACAGCTCAGGGCTTTCCTGGCCTTTGTGGATGGGCTCGTTCGCGCCGAATGCGAGCATTGCTAGACTGCCCCATAACTGACTCTCGGGAATTCCGCTCGCCGATTGTTCTTCTTTCGACCCTTGGAAAATTACCCGAAAGCCATGGCCTTAAGATCCGGGATCAACCCGGGACCCGTGGGCGTCCAACCGAGCCTCGACCGCGTCCAGGCGCTGGAGGCCGGCATGTCCATGGCAGCGAACATCGCCATCCAGCCGAAGTGCTCGACCGCGTGGTTCTGGGACACCGAGACTGCAGGAATGCCGAGCCCGCGCGCGAGCGTGTCCACGATGTCGCGCACGGGGACACCTTCTTCGCCGACGGCATGATAGCGCGCCCCGCGCTCCCCCGCCTCAATCGCCAACCGGTACAACAAGGCGACGTCGTTCCGGTGCGCCGCCGACCAGCGGTTGCTGCCGTCGCCGACATACGCCGCGACGCTCTTCTCCCGGAAGATGGCAATCAGCGGCGTGATGAGGCCCTGTTTCACCGTGTTGTGTACCTGGGGGAGGCGCATGACGGAGACATTCACGCCGGCATCCAGCAACTCGTTCCCGGCTCGCTCCGAGGCAATGCGCGGGTTGTGATACGCGTCGTTGAACAGGTCCTCCCGCGCCAGCTCGCCGGGACCTGCGCTGCCCATCCCGATCGCGGATGTGATCAGCAGCGGACGGTTCGACCCTTTCAGCACGGAGCCGAGCGCGCCGATGACGCGGCGGTCCTTCTCGCAATTCTCGAGGAAATGCGCGAAGTCGTGGTCGAAGGCGGTGTGAATGACGGCCTCCGCCTTCTCGGCTCCGGCTTGGATGCTGGCGAGGTCATCCAGCGTGCCGGTATGCGGCTCGGCTCCGGCCTGCGCCAGGGCTCGGGCGCCCTCCGCGGAGCGGGTCATGCCAATGACGTGATGGCCGGCCTGGATCAGCTCGGGCAGCACGGCCGAACCGATGAAGCCGGTCGCGCCGGTGAGGAAGATGCGCATCGGAAGAACTCCTTTCGTCCATCTCCCAAAGCCTGAGCCGGTGAGGTATCCTGTAAAAGACGTGACGTTATCCTAGTATAACTTATAATAGGGTCAGCATGCCCCAGCCTCAGGCCAACACGCTGGCCGCCTTTCTGCGGGATCGCCGGACACGGCTCGACGCCGCAGCGCTCGGCTTCAGCGGGCGGTGGCGCACGCCCGGCCTGCGACGTGAAGAGGTGGCGCAGCGCGCCAATATCAGCCCCACATGGTACACGTGGCTGGAGCAGGGGCGCGGCGGCGCCCCGTCGGCGGACGTGCTCGACCGGATTGCCAAGGGCCTGATGCTCACCGATCTCGAACGCGAACATCTGTTCGTCCTGGGACTGGGACGACCGCCGGAGATGCGCTACGCGCCGGCGCAAGGGGTGAGCCCGCGGCTGCAGCGCCTGCTCGACTCCTTCGACGCCTGCCCGGCTTTGATCAAGACGCCGACCTGGGACGTGGTCGCCTGGAACCGGGCGGCTGCCATCGTCCTCACCGACTACGGCACGCTCCCGCCGGACCAGCGCAACATCCTGCGCATGGTCTTCTGCAACCCCGCGAACCGCCACAAGCAGAAGGACTGGGAGAGCGTCGCTCGCTTCCTCGTGGGAGCATTCCGTGTCGACGCCGCACGCGCCGGCGCCGTCAAGGCCATCACGGATCTCGTCGAGGAGCTGTGCCTGGCCAGCGCGGAATTCGCCGCGTTCTGGCAGCAGAACGACGTCTACGCACCCGGCGAAGGGGTGAAGCACTTGCACCATCCGGTGCTGGGCACTTTCGAGATGGAGTACTCGGCGTTCGCCGTCGACGGTCGGCCTGACCTCGGGCTGGTGGTCTACACCCCCCTGGACGAGACGGTGAAGGCCCGCATCCGCAAGCTGGCCAAAGAGGCGGGCGTCCGGACAGCCGACTGACTTTGGTGGCCGGAACGGCACCCCAAGCTTTGTCCAAGACGTCGGCCAGAGGTACTCGAATTAAAATTCATGGTTCTACGCCGAAAACGCCAGATCGAACCCCATTGAAGGTGATCACTGCCGAAACGCGGCGGACAGCTTCAATTGTGCTTCCCGTCAAACGCGCTCTGCGCGGCTTCGAGCTCGGACCCGTGCGTGAGCGCCCAATCGTAGAGCGCGGTGAAGGGTTCGCGTAGCGACGAGCCCAGCGGCGTTATCGTGTACTCGACCCCGACCGGCGCCGTAGGCAGCACGGTGCGCTTGACCAGGCCGTTTCGCTCCAGGCGTTTTAGTGCATCTGCCAGCGCCTTGTGCGTGATGCCGTCGAGCGTCGCATGATTTCGTTGAAGCGGGACGGCCGCGTGCACAGCACGGTCAGAATTAACACCGACCACTTGTTGGCGATGTGCTCCAGAATGGGCCGGGTGCGGCGCGCGTCAATCAGCGCCTCGTCGGTCTTATTCCGCACGACGGAGTTCGGTCCCGGATGTCGATCCGCACGGTTATGCGCCGGTTTCGGCATCGGTATACTCCGCGATATCTACGCAATATGTGGTGCGTAATTGACCGTAGGTCTACACTTTATATCTGTGTGCCTACAAGTCCCAGAGGAGATGGACATGAGCACACTCCACGACAAAGTCGCCGTCGTGATCGGCGGCGCGGGCGGCATCGGCAGCGCCATCACGGCACGACTTGCGGAGGAAGGCGCGCTTGTCTTCGCCACCAGCCGTACGGAATCGCCGCAGGCTACGCGCAAGGGGAAGGTCCGCTCGGTGCGCGCCGATGCATCGAGCCTCAATGGCCTCGATACGGTGTTCCGAACTGTCGGAGCGGAGACAGGTCGGATCGACATCCTGGTCGTCAATGCCGGCCTGTCGGAGTTCGCGACCCTCAGTGAGGTGAGCGAGGACCACTTCGACAGGACCTTCGGCCTGAACGTGAGGGGACCGCTCTTCGCGGTTCAGAAAGCGGCCGAGCTCATGCCGCCGGGCGGCGCGATCGTGTTGATCGGCTCAATCGCGGGTGAAATCGGTACGAAGGGCTACGGGGTCTATGGCGCCAGCAAGGCAGCAGTGCGCGCCTTCACCCGCACTTGGGCCAACGAACTGGCGCCGCGCGGCATTCGGGTCAACGTGGTCAGCCCCGGTCCTATCGATACGCCCATGATGGCCGCCGCATCGGACGAAGTGCGCAAGACCCTGAGCGGGCTGATCCCTCTCGGGCGCATGGGGCGGTCGGAAGAAGTTGCCGCAGCCGTCAACTTCCTCGCTGGCTCTGACAGCAGCTTCATCACCGGCGCGGAACTCTGCGTCGACGGCGGCATGGCCCAAGTCTGATCCCATTTGTAGCGCCATCCTGTCACAGGTTACGTCATTACGGCCGGAGCAGCGCCTGCACCTCCGCCGCCCTCGCGGTTTTACATCCTGGAGGTCTCTGCGGCGTCGCGCGCAGCCCCGTCCGACGTCGTGGCAGTCCCTATCGACCGAGCCGTGGCATGGTCGCCCGTGAGTCCGGCCGCCCCGGAAAGAGCGGCAGGCAGGGCGCTCACACCAAGGCCATGATCTTCCGGCGTTGGGTCCGCGATGGCTTTGATCGTGCGCTTACGCACTGTAGGCCACGTACGCCAGGGCCGCACACGAAGAGGCCCGCTTCGCCCCAGGGGCGAGAGTCAGATCCGAGTCGAGAGCGGTCTTAACTCGATGCCAAGGCGAATGTCGCCTGCTGGCGCGAGGCGGACTCTGGCCTTCATGCGGCCTTCGGCCGCCGAGCTGGCGTCCAAGATCCTCGCTGCGCTCTCCCCCTGGTCCCAACTGTCGGTTAGCCCCTTTTCCACATTGGGGCGAGTAAAGCAGCATGCCGCGTCGTCCAATATGATTGGATGACGGGGACGGATACCACGCGGTAGCGGCCGGGCGCCGCAGTAGCGCCTGCGACGGGTAAGCATAGCCTGACCTGGGGTGGAGCGCCGTCGATCAGCTTGCGCGGGAAGCAATCCCAGTGCTAGTCTGAAAGCGCTTTCATAAAGGCAGCAGGCCCGGGTCAGGCGTCAGGGAGGACGTTTCATGTATGACTTCGTCATCGTCGGCGGGGGCTCGGCCGGCTGTGTGCTCGCCAACCGTTTGAGTTCAGATCCAACGATCAAGGTGTTGCTGCTCGAAGCCGGCGTGAGGGACAGGAGCCCCTTCATCCACATGCCCGCTGGCTACCTCCGGCTCATGATCACCGGCCAGGTCGATTGGGGTTATCACACCATTCCGCAGCAGCACGCGGGTGGCCGCAGCTTCTACTGGCCTCGCGGCAAGGTCCTGGGCGGCTCCAGCTCGATCAACGGCATGGTCTACATGCGTGGCCACGCGACCGACTTCGATCACTGGGCGCAGCTGGGCAATACGGGATGGTCATATGCCGACGTCCTGCCTTACTTCAAGCGTGCAGAGCACTGGGAGGGCGGTGAAAGCGATTTCCGGGGTGGCAGCGGTCCGCTCGGGACAATCGGCGTCACGGAGTTTCACCCGCTGGCCAAGGCATGGATCGAGGCCGGCGTCGAGGCGGGCTACCCCCGCAATCCCGACGTCAACGGCGCCGAGCAAGAGGGCTTCGGCGCCCTGCAGAGCACGATCGTCAACGGCCGGCGCGCCAGCGCGGCCGTCTGTTACCTGCGCCCGGCAGAAGGCAGGTCCAACCTGACCATCATCACCGAGGCGCATGCCTCCCGCATCGTGGTCGAAGGCCGGAGAGCGACTGGCATCGAGTATGTGCGCCGGGGGAAGCGGGAAACCGTGCGCGCCGCGCGCGAGGTCATCCTCTCCGGAGGGGCGATCAACTCGCCGCAGCTGCTGCAGCTCTCCGGGATCGGCGATCCCGACCACCTGCGCCCGCTCGGCATCACGGTGACGCACGCGCTGAAGGGTGTCGGGCAGAACCTGTCGGACCATGTCGCGGTCACCATGCGCCAGCTCTGCACGCAGCCGATTTCGCTGTTGCGCAATATGCATCCGGTCGCGGCAGCTCGTTCGCTCGCCCAGTACGCGATGTTCAAGACGGGCCCCGCCGCCCATCCCGGCATCCAGGCGGTCGCCTTTGTGAAGTCGCGCTCGGAACTGGTCGCCCCCGATCTCCAGTTCCACTTCATCATGATCCTCTACGCGGACCATGGCCGGGAGATCTACAAACAGCACGGCTTCCAGCCGCTCATCAATGTCTCGCGGCCTGAAAGCGTGGGTAGCGTGATGATCCGCTCGTCCGACTTGCGCGAGGCACCGGCCATCGATCCGAACTACCTTGCATCGCAAGGAGACGTCACGACGCTGCGCGACGGCATCAAGATCGGACGCGATATCATCGCCCAGCACGCCTTCGATCCCTACCGGGGCGCCGAACTCGATCCCGGCCCGGCCGTGCGGACGGATGCGGAAATTGACGAGTACGTCCGGCGGACCTGCCACACGCAGTACCATCCCGTTGGCAGCTGTAAGATGGGGATCGACCCCTTGGCTGTGGTGGATCCCGAGTTGCGCGTGCGCGGGCTCGACGGGCTGCGCGTGGTCGATGCTTCGGTGATGCCGGTCATGGTGAGCGCCAACACCAACGCGGCGACCATCATGATCGCCGAGAAGGCGTCCGACCTCATCCTCGGCCGGGCGGCCGCGGCGCGGGCGGCCTGAGGAGCGCTGCAATGCCGGAATTCGACGTCTCTCCCGCCGAACGCGAGCCTCTCCGGGACGCGCTCGACCTTCTGTGCCGCAAGGTCCTGGAGGACGAGGCCGCGATCGGGGTGGACTTCCCCTATGTCACCGCGCCCGACGGCAACTGGCAGACCATGCCGGCGTCCCGCTCTGCGGGCTATGAGGGCGACGCCTGGAGTCACGGAAACTGGTTCTGCGGCTTCTGGGTCGGCCTGCTTGCGGCCGCCCATCTTCACACCGGCGATCCGCGTTTCCTGGATCTCGCCCGGTCGCGCATGGACCTCGTCGCCCGCCGCGCCGAGGACCCGAACACGCACGACATCGGCTTCATCTTCTGGAGTTCTGCGGTGCCGCTGTATCGCATCACGGGGGATCGAAGTTTCAAGGAGCTGGGCCTCGAGGCAGCGGGCAGGCTCAGGGCGCGCATCGTCTGCACGCAGGCCGGTGCCTATGTGTCGTCGTGGGGCCCGCTCAGCGATCCCCGCGGACGGGCGAGCTCGGCCATTGATACCATGGCCAACATCCCCTTGCTCTACTGGGCGACCGACATCTCCGGTGACGACAGCTTTCGCCTTGCCGCTCAGGCCCACGCCGCGCACACCGCGCGGGCCTTCATCAGGGCGGACGACACGCTCTATCATGCCGTCGAGTACGACACGCTCACGGGCGAGCGGCGGCGCGGCTACACCTTCCAGGGGCATGGCGACGAGTCCAACTGGTCGCGCGGGACGGGCTGGGCACTCATCGGATACGCCGCGACGGCCGCCCGGACGCGGCGCGTCGCCGATCTCGACATCGCTGTCCGGCTCGGCGAGCGCTGGCTGCAAATGCTGGGCGACCGGGTTTGCCCGCCCTGGGACTTCGACGACCCATCGCCCAACTCCGAGGAGGACTCGTCGGCTGGGGCCATCGCTGCAGCCGGGATGCTTGACATTGGTGCGCTGCATCCCGACGAGGCTGCGCGCGAGTTCTGGACGCGCCGAGGCGTCGCGCTTCTGGCAGGGCTCGCCCGCTCCTACCTGGCCCGCGAGCCCGCCCATCGCGGGCTCCTGAAGCACGGCTGCTATTCGAAGCCGCATGGCATCGGCGCGGACGCTGCCGTGATGTTCGGGGACTACTACTTCGTCGAGGCGATCGCGCGCCTGCTCATGCCGGGCCGCTTCCTGCCCGGCCTCCAACCCCTGGCCTGACCGCCGTTTTCCACTCTCCCGGTCCCCGCGGGACCGGCAACGACGAAGGACTCGCCGTGGACCATCTTCAAGGCTTCAGGGTTGTCAGCTTCAACCACTTCCTGATGGGCCCCGTCGGCATCCAGTTCCTCGCCGACCTCGGCGCCGACGTCATCGCAGTCGAGCCGCTCGACGGCGCTTTCCAGCGCAAATGGGGCGGCGCCGAACGACGGGTCGACGGGCACACGATGCTGCAGCTCACAGGCAACCGGAACAAGCGCAGCATCGCGCTCGACCTCAAGACGGCGGAAGGCCTTGGTATCGCGCGAAAGCTCATCGCCTCGGCCGACGTGGTGGCGGAGAACTATCGACCCGGCGTCATGGACAAGCTGGGCCTCGGCTACGAGGCGGCGAAAGAATTGAAACCCGACATCATCTACGCGGCGGCGTCCGGCTTCGGCCAGAGCGGCCCCTATGTGAACCGCCCGGGGCAGGATCTCATCGTGCAGGCGCTCACGGGGCTCGCCACCATCACGGGGACCAGGGAAGACGGACCCCGCGCCGTCGGCGTGTCGGCGGTCGATCACCATGGCGCGGCGCTCTTCGCCGGCGGCATCCTGGCCGCCTTGTTGAAGCGCGAGCGCACCGGCAAGGGCGGGCGCGTGGACGTCAGTCTTCTGACCGCCGCCCTCGACCTGCAGATGGAGTCGCTCGTCTGCTTCCTGAACGGAGACGGACAGGACGACGTCCGCCAGTCGTCGCGGCTGTCCGGCTGGTACTATGGTGCCCCCTACGGCATCTACCCGACGGTGGACGGTTTCATTGCCATTTCTCTTGGCTCCCTTGGCGCTCTCTACGACGCGTTGGAGGTTGCGCCGGAGGAACGCGTGCCCGACGCCGAGGCCTATGCTCGCCGGGACGAGGCGGCGCGGCCCGTCGCGGCTGCGCTCGCGTCGCGAACGACCGGCGACTGGCTGCCAGTTCTCGCGCGCCACGGTATCTGGCATTCCCCGGTCAACGACTACAAGGACGTGGTGGCCGATCCGCAGGTGCGCCATTCCGGCAGCTTCGTCACCGTCGAGGGCTGCACAGGCGAGCCCGTCACCCTTGTTCGCCACCCCGTCCGCTACGACGGCGAGGCCCCGGAGGTCCGGCTGCCGCCCCAGAAGCTCGGCGCGCAGACCGCCGACATTCTCGGCGAACTCGGCTACGGCCCGGCCGAGGTCGAGGCGCTCCTGGCCCAGGGCGCGGCGGCGCGCAGCGACTGATCCTTACTCAACCCAGCAGGACCAACGGTCATGGCGATCATGCATGCTGAGATTGGCGACACCGTTCGCTTCTCCAAGACGGTGTCGGAAACGGACGTTTATCTCTATGCGGGGGTGACCGGTGACTTCTCCGGAAACCACGTCAATCACGAGTTCATGCGCACATCAAAATACGGGCAGCGCATCGCGCATGGCGCCCTGATCGTCGGCTTCTTTTCGACGGCCTCGACAATGATGATCGAGAAGAGCCTCGCCAAGGGTGTGGACTGCACCCCGGTCTCGCTGGGATACGATCGGATCCGCTTCCTGAAGCCTGTGTTCTTCGGCGATACGGTGACCGTGACCTACACGATCAGCGAGGTTGAGCCGGAGCGCCGGCGGTCCCGCGCCACTGTCGAGGCCCGCAACCAGAGGGAAGAACTCGTCGCCGTTGGTGAGCACCTCACGAAGTGGGTGGAGAACGAAGCCGAGACGGCGGCCGCCGAGTAGCGCCTGCTTCGGCGCGGAGGACTGCCATGCCACCCTTTCCATCCTTCGTGCCCCACGGGGTGATTCCGGCGACGCTGCTGGTGTTCCACGACGACCTGTCGATCGACATCGCGGCCACCCGCCGTCACAACCGCGACGTCGCCAGCATCGATGGGATCGCGGCGATCACCGTGAACGGGCATGCCTCGGAAGTGCATGCCTGCGGCGGTGACGAGCAGCGTCTGATCCTTGATGAAACGCTCGCCGAGATCGGCAACCGCGTACCGGTCGTCGCCGGCGTCTACGCAGACGGGAGCCTCGAGGCGGCGCGGATCGCCCGCATGTCAGCGGCGGCTGGGGCGAGCGCGCTGCTGGTCTTTCCGCCAAATACGCTGGGGATGGGCGGCCATCTGCGGCCGGAGATGGCGCTTGCTCACGTCCGCGCTGTCGCCGACGCGTCGGATCTTCCGCTAATCGTGTTCCAGTATCCCGAGCGCACCAACCTCCATTATCCTTACGAGACGCTGCTCAGGCTGGTCGAGGAGATCCCCTCCATTCGCGCCATCAAGGATTGGTGCAACGACCCCGCTCTGCATGAGCGCCACGTCCGCGTGCTGCAGTCTCGGAAGCCACCGGTAAATGTGCTCACCACCCACAGCGCTTGGCTGATGGGGTCCCTCGTGCTGGGATGTAACGGGCTTCTGTCGGGGGCGGGCAGCGTCATCGCCGACCTCCAGGTCGCGCTGTGGCGGGCCATCCAGGCCGAGGATCTGAACGCGGCACGCGCGATCAACGACCGGATCTACCCGCTGGCGCAGGCCTTCTACGCTCCGCCGTTCCTGGACATGCATAACCGCATGAAGGAGCTGCTGGTGATGATGGGACGCATTCCCCGAGCCGTCGTCCGGCCGCCCCTCCTCAAGCTGCCGCCCCATGAGCTGACGAGGCTGCGGACCGCCGCCATGGCTTCGGCAGTCCTCCCTGGCTGAAGCATGCCGTCTCAGGCAGGCTTTGTGCCGGCCGTGGCCTGGGGCCGCCGCTTCGTGACCGTGCGTCCAGCGCCCGCCAGGGCGGCGGAGACCGCCGTGCTGTCGCGCAGGATGAGCGGCGCCGGCAAGCGCGTGGACAGCGGAATGGCATTGCCCGAGATGGCGGAAAGGAGGTGACCGGCGGCGATGCGGCTGATTTCGATGGCGGGCACGTTCACCGTCGTCAGCGGAGGATCCACCTCGCTCGCCAACTCGACGTCGTCGAACCCTACTACGGAGAGGTCGGCGGGCACGCAAACACTAAGGCGCTGGGCTTCGGCGATCGCACCAACGGCGAGAGCGTCGGTCGTGCACAGCAGCGCGGTGATGTTCGGATTGGCCGTGCGGATCGCGTCGAACGCCCGCCTGCCATTGGCGATCGTCGGTCGGGCGACCTCGACATGCGCGCCCCGGCGCAGCCTGACGCCGGCTTCGGTCATGGCGGCGAGCATCCCGCTGAGCCGCGCCTGCGAGCGGTCGTTCGGGAGCGCGGTGTTCGACACCACGCCAAACTCGCGATGGCCCAATTCGAGAAGATAGCGCGTCATCTTTGCCGCAGCCTCGGCGTTGTCGATGCCAATGGCCGGCAAGCCGTGCCGGGAGGCGCAGACATAAGTGACGACGGTCGGGACGTCGTACTGGCGGACGAGCGAGACGACCTCGGGGAGGAAGCCGTCACCGACGAGAACTAGCCCATCTACCCCATGCTCGAGAAGAGCCTGGACCTGCCGCAACTCCTTGTGCCGGTCGTACTGCGAGTTTGACAGCAGGAGGGTGTAGCCCTGGGTCTCCAGCTGATCCTGCAGCGCCTCGACGCCATCGGCGAAAATGGCGTTGCCGAGCGTGGGAACGACGGCGCCAACGATGTGACTGCGGCCGGAGCTCAGGGCCTTGGCCGTCCTGTCCGGCGTGTAACCAAGCGACTGCACGGCCTTCAGCACCCGCTCGCGGATCTCGGGCCTGACGATCTTCGGCTGGTTCAAGGCTCGGGACGCCGTCGCGAGCGAGACGCCGGCCTCCTTGGCCACGTCGGTCAGCTTGGCGCGGGCGCCCTCCGGTAATCGATCCTTCATGTCTGCGCAGCGCCGTTGTGGCCGGGCCCGAGTCACCCCGTGTCTTCCGGTCACCATGGCACAGGCTCCGCCGTCGGACCAACGTCCCTGCATTGACAGCGACAAGGTGCGCCGGCGGCGCTTCAAGGATCTTTGGTGAGAGACGGCGGCTAGCGGGCCGCTGGTGCGTCAGCTCTGGCGGCTTCTTCCCGGCCCAGCCGCGTCCGGAACAGGCCCGCCGCAACGAACCGGTCGAAGACGATTGACGTGTCCTGCGCGGGATCCTTGTCCGGAAAATCCTCGCGATAGTGACCGCCCCGGCTCTCCCGCCGCAGCTTCGCCGCCGTGGCGATGAGAGAGCCGACCTCGCAGAGGTTTTCCAGCTCGTGAGCTGCTACGAGACCCGTCGGGTCAGCCACGACACCGTCCGACAGAAGCGCCGCGCGGACACCGGCGCACAGGGCGTCGAAGCGGTCCAGGCTCTCTTCCGACCGCACGACGAGCAGGTTGCGGTTGGCCCCCCGCTGCAGCGCTGCCCTAAGCGCCGCGAGGTCGGCCTTGCCCCGCGATGGAAAGCGACGAAGGGAGGCCTGGTGGGCCTCGGCCGCGTCACGCGCCGGGAGATGATCCATGTCCGCCGCCCGCCGCGCGGCGGCTCGCCCGGCACGCCGACCGAAGATCTGGCATGTCACGGCCATGTTGCCGCCGAGCCTGTCGGCCCCGTGCGGCCCTCCCGCGACTTCGCCGGCCGCGAAGAGGCCCTTGAGGTTGGACTCGCCGTTCTCGTCGATCAGGATCCCGCCATTAATGGCGTGGGCGGAGCAAGCGATCTGGATGGGGTCACGGTAGAGGTCAATACCCTTATCCTTGTACCAGGCGTAGGTCACCGGCCACATGCGGGCCATGCTGCTGTTGGGATCCCCGAGAATCTTCCCGAAATCGCGGCCGATGAGGTCCATCCAGACCCCTCCCTCGGGGGTGCCGCGGCCCTCGTTGATGGCCTTCTGGATCGAGATCTCGATATAACGGGACACGTCGCTAGCGCTGAAGGGAAAGTGCCGCTCCTTGGTCGCGATGACGTCCTCCAGCGCGAGGCCATGGGGCAGGTAGTCCCGCACGAATTCCTGCCCGTCCCGGTCCGTCAGCCGCGGCGCGGCGGCCCACAGGTAGTTCCCAAAGAGGTTGATGAAGGGGGCAACGACGGAGACGCCCGCCTGCATGAATTCCATGTTGACGAGCCGTGCACCGGCACGATGGGCCATGGCGTAGCCGTCGCCGGTGATGTCGGAGGGATAGAGGTTGGTCGCGAAGAGTTGGCTGGCGCCACCCGTCGTCAGGATCGTCGCCTTAGCCCGGATGATGACGGGCGTCCCGTCCAGCCCGACGGCGCGCACGCCGGCGCACTGGCCGTCCTCAACGATGAGGTCCGTCACCATCAGCCGGTCCCGGACAGCGATGCCGCGCCGGGAGGCCTCCTGGCCAAGCGCCCTAACGATCGGCTTGAAATGGTCCTTGATGACATGCGACCGCGGCCGTGACGAAAAGCACGCGCGAAAAACTAGATAGTCTTCCCCATTGCGCTCGAAGTGGACACCGTATCGCTCCAGGAAAGTAAGGGCCTCTTCCGCCTCGTTGGCCACGATGCTGCTAAGGCGCGGGTCTGACATCTCCTGGGCAGCTGTAAGAATATCTTCCAGGAACGTGTCGGGGGAGTCTCCTTGCTGCCCCGCATCGTCTGGAACGTTGAAGGCGCCCACCTCTGCGACGCTATGAAACGTTGCGCCGCTGCGCCGGAACTCACCCTTGATGACGACCAGCACCTGTGCACCGCCTGCCTCGGCTTCCAGCGCAGCGCGCAGCGCGGCAGCGCCGCTGCCGACCACGAGCACGTCTGTGATGATCTCCTCGCTCCGCATCGGCTTCGTTCCTGCTATCAATTCGCTGTGGTGGGTCCAGGCACCGGCTCAGCAGGCAATCCGCCGACAATGTCTGCAGCCGCTTTGTCACCGGAGAAGCAGATTTTGGGTCCAGCCTCTATGAACTCTTGGTGGTTCGCCGTGATGCGGGCCATCGGCTTGTTATCCATGCACCCGGAACGATGCACTTTTTCGCTGAAAGCGCTTTCATAAAAACTAGCATCGCGAGTTGTTGGACGCAACCTGGTGAACCAGTGTCGCCGATAGCCGGCGATCGTTACGCCCGGATCTGGCGCAAGACGGCGTCTACATGGCTTCGCAGTTAAGTCTGCAATCCACCCAAGGCAGACGTTCGGCCGCCGGGTTCCCATTAGGTCAACAACGGCCTGTGGATGACCTCTTGGGGTCGGTCACAACCAGCATCATACTGTGCTGATGAGCCAGCCCCATGTCCCGCCTCGCGCCGCCATCTATGCGCGATACTCGAGCGACCTTCAGAAGCAGGCCTCGATCGATGACCAGGTCGAGGTCTGCCGTCGCTATGCCGAGACGAATGGCTGGCGGGTAGTTGAAGTGTACTCCGACGCAGCATTGAGCGGAGCGAGCCGGTTCCGGCCGGGGTACCAGCGGCTGATCACGGACGCAGGACACGGGGCGTTTGAGGTCATGATCTGCGAGGCGGTTGACCGGCTCGGCCGCAGGCTTGCAGATACGGCCGATCTGCATGACCAACTCGCCTTCCACAACGTGCGGCTGTTTACGCCGAGTCTCGGCGAGATCACGACGATCCACGTCACCGTGATGGGCATGGTGGCGCAGATGGCGCTCAAGGATCTGGGCGAGAAAACGCGCCGCGGCCAGCTAGGGCGCGTGCTAAAGGGCAATGTGGCCGGCGGTCTTGCCTACGGCTATCGCGTCGTCGCCACATCCGATGGCGGAGGCGGGGCGCGTCAGATCGAACCCGAGGAGGCCTTGGTCGTCGAGCGAATCTTCCGCGAGTTCGCCGCTGGCAGGAGTCCCGAGGCAATCGCGAAGAAGCTGAATCGAGAGGGGGTGCGAGGTCCGGTCGGGCGACTGTGGTCGAACACGACCTTGCGCGGCCAGACCCGGCGCGGGACGGGGCTTCTCAACAACGCGCTCTACCGCGGAGTGCTCGAATGGAACCGCTACTCCTACTTGAAGGACCCGCGAACCGGTAAGCGGGTGGCCCGCCCCAACCCGCCCGAGCGCTGGGAGCGGCGGGATGTCCCGGAGCTTCGCATCGTGTCCGACGAGCTGTGGCAGGCGGTGAAGGAGCGCCAGCAGAGCGTGACGGTGCGGTCCGGATGGCAGGCTACTCACGCAGCGGACGGTGGTGGCGCAGCAAACCCGTTGAACGCAGCCCATCGTCCCCGCTTCCTCCTATCGGGCCTGATCTGCTGCGGCATGTGCGCCGGCGGCTACACGATCACTGGCAAGGACCGTTATGGCTGTGCCACGCGCCGGCAGAAGGGCGCCTGCGACAATGGCCGCACGATCACGCGCCAGCAGGTCGAGAGCCGCGTGCTGGAGGGTCTCAAGGAGCGGCTGCTCGCGCCCGATCTCGTCGCCGAGTTCGTGAGCGCGCTGCAGGACGAGGTTGCCGCGGCGCGTAGCCGGGCGAAGAAGGACGATGCGTCGCGTTCGAAGAAGCTGGCCGAGGTGGAGCGCAAGATCGCGTCGATGCTGAAGGCGATCGAAGACGGCTTCTACGAGCCTGCAATGAAGGAGCGGGTGGCCTCGCTGCGGGCGGAGCGGGACGCTCTCCGCGCGTCGTCGGAGAGCAGCGGCGATGCGGCTGTCTTGGACGTGCTCGCCCACCCGGCCCTGCCCGATCTCTACCGCCGCAAGGTGGAGGAGTTGGAGCTTGTGCTTGAGGGCCCCGACCGCGAGGAGGCGATGGGGCTCATCCGCGCTATGATCGAGAAGGTGGAGCTGCATCCGCGGGGCGACGGCCGTGGGCTTGATGCGGTGTTGTTCGGGGATCTCGCGGCCATTCTGGCGGCGTGTTCTGCGGCACAGACAGCAAAACGCCCAGGGGCTGGTGGGCCTCCGGGGCGTCTACTGTCGGTGGTTGCGGGGACAGGATTTGAACCTGTGACCTTCAGGTTATGAGCCTGACGAGCTACCGGGCTGCTCCACCCCGCGCCGGGACGTGGCTGCGTGTTTGCGGCCATGTCGGAGAGAGATTGGGTTT
>JAESFU010000130.1_pt1:0-2500 | contig 112265 bp, 95 predicted proteins | sample 9269461 | NCBI WGS metagenome assembly JAESFU01 (sample SAMN14502556, study PRJNA617107) | algae metagenome | isolation source: Stenomitos rutilans HA7619-LM2 and co-occurring heterotrophs from cave walls | place: USA: Waikapalae cave, Hawaii | collected 2009-07-28
CTACGGGAGGCAGCAGTGGGGAATATTGGACAATGGGCGCAAGCCTGATCCAGCCATGCCGCGTGAGTGATGAAGGCCTTAGGGTTGTAAAGCTCTTTCGTCAGGGAAGATAATGACGGTACCTGAAGAAGAAGCCCCGGCTAACTTCGTGCCAGCAGCCGCGGTAATACGAAGGGGGCTAGCGTTGCTCGGAATCACTGGGCGTAAAGCGCACGTAGGCGGCTTTCTAAGTCAGGGGTGAAATCCTGGAGCTCAACTCCAGAACTGCCTTTGATACTGGAGAGCTTGAGTTCGGGAGAGGTGAGTGGAACTGCGAGTGTAGAGGTGAAATTCGTAGATATTCGCAAGAACACCAGTGGCGAAGGCGGCTCACTGGCCCGATACTGACGCTGAGGTGCGAAAGCGTGGGGAGCAAACAGGATTAGATACCCTGGTAGTCCACGCCGTAAACGATGGATGCTAGCCGTTGGACAGCTTGCTGTTCAGTGGCGCAGCTAACGCATTAAGCATCCCGCCTGGGGAGTACGGTCGCAAGATTAAAACTCAAAGGAATTGACGGGGGCCCGCACAAGCGGTGGAGCATGTGGTTCAATTCGAAGCAACGCGCAGAACCTTACCAACCCTTGACATGTCCAGTATGGGTTTCAGAGATGAGACCCTTCAGTTCGGCTGGCTGGAACACAGGTGCTGCATGGCTGTCGTCAGCTCGTGTCGTGAGATGTTGGGTTAAGTCCCGCAACGAGCGCAACCCTCGCCCTTAGTTGCCATCATTTAGTTGGGCACTCTAGGGGGACTGCCGGTGATAAGCCGCGAGGAAGGTGGGGATGACGTCAAGTCCTCATGGCCCTTACGGGTTGGGCTACACACGTGCTACAATGGCGGTGACAATGGGATGCAAAGGGGTGACCCTGTGCAAATCTCAAAAAGCCGTCTCAGTTCGGATTGGGGTCTGCAACTCGACCCCATGAAGTCGGAATCGCTAGTAATCGTGGATCAGCATGCCACGGTGAATACGTTCCCGGGCCTTGTACACACCGCCCGTCACACCATGGGAGTTGGTTTTACCTGAAGGCGTTGCGCTAACCCGCAAGGGAGGCAGACGACCACGGTAGGGTCAGCGACTGGGGTGAAGTCGTAACAAGGTAGCCGTAGGGGAACCTGCGGCTGGATCACCTCCTTTCTAAGGATGATCCCTCAGAAGCGCCTCACGCGTTTCTATCGGATCTCTTGGAAACATCAGGACGCATCGCCTCAAAACGATGACGTCCATTTGCGGGACGCCGCCGTCTACGTTTCTCTTTCTTCATGGACGAGCCCGAGCCGGGCTCGCGGCCCGCAGGCGTCATGCTCGCGCGGCTTTCGCGTTTTCCGGCCGGTCATCAGAACCGGGCTTGTAGCTCAGTTGGTTAGAGCGCGCGCTTGATAAGCGTGAGGTCGGAAGTTCAAGTCTTCCCAGGCCCACCAGCCTTCGTTCGCTCGCGGCTAAGCTCGTGATCCCGTCAGGTTTAGGGGCCATAGCTCAGCTGGGAGAGCGCGTGCTTTGCAAGCATGAGGTCGTCGGTTCGATCCCGACTGGCTCCACCAGTCGTTTGAAATCTCGTCCATGAGAACACTTATTCGTACCGGTCGATCTATCGATCGTGTGCGTGTTGTCTGACATCGTGAAGAGGGGATCGTACCGGGCGTGCGAGCATGAGCAATCATGCGTGCATGTACATGTGTTGCCGCAACAGCTTGCGGCAGCCGACATCCTGGCGCGTCGTCGTTCGTTGGTCTCCTGCAAGGGAGCCGGCGGGAGGCGGCGTGACAATTCGTCAGCAGAGCTTTCGTTCTTGGTTCATGTGCCTTCGGGCCATGACATCGAGACGGATTGCCTTTTGCTGTCGGTGCGATCCTGAGAAGCAAAGCTGGTCTTTCTGTCATGTTTTTCCGCGCAAGCGGAAAGCAGGACGAATGACTGACCAAAAGTGTGTCCGTCCTGCTGCCGAGCGGGATGGGCATTGATGATAAGAGCGATCAAGTGTCGATAAGGGCATTCGGCGGATGCCTTGGCGCTGAGAGGCGATGAAGGACGTGCTACGCTGCGATAAGCCACGGGGAGCTGCGAAGAAGCTTTGATCCGTGGATTTCCGAATGGGGAAACCCACCTTCGATAGCGGAACTCCGAGACCTTGCGTCTCGGATACGAGACAAACATCCTGCGCACAGCGGGATCGAGGTTTCGGATTTCCGTTATCAAGTGAAGGTATGAGCCCTTGAATAAAATAGAGGGTTTCAAGCAAACCCAGGGAACTGAAACATCTCAGTACCTGGAGGAAAGGACATCAACAGAGACTCCGCTAGTAGTGGCGAGCGAACGCGGACCAGGCCAGTGCTGATCCAGAGACAACCGGAAACGTTTGGAACGACGTGCCTTAGTGGGTGATAGCCCCGTACGGGTAATGCAATGGATCAGACTTGAGTAAGGCGGGACACGTGCAATCCTGTCTGAACACGGGGG